>FLOH01000032.1_pt1:385000-544998 | contig 544998 bp, 498 predicted proteins | sample 756751 | NCBI WGS metagenome assembly FLOH01 (sample SAMEA4026879, study PRJEB14308) | marine metagenome | biome: coastal water; material: water | depth 74 m
TAACTAGTTTTATAGAGGTAGAGCTACTGATTGGATGCGGGGGCTTCACCGCCTACCAATTCCTGACAAACTCCGAATGCTATAAAATGATATACAGCAGTGAGGGCATGGGTGCTAAGGTCCATGTCCGAGAGGGAAAGAACCCAGACCATCAGCTAAGGTCCCCAAATATATGTTAAGTTGATCTAACGAGGTCCGATTGCACAGACAGCTAGGATGTTGGCTTGGAAGCAGCCATTCATTTAAAGAGTGCGTAACAGCTCACTAGTCGAGCGATTGGGCATGGATAATAATCGGGCATAAACATATTACCGAAGCTATGGATTTATAATTTATTATAACTGGTAGGGGAGCATTGTAATCCTGCGTTGAAGGTGTACTGCGAGGTATGCTGGAGCGATTACAAAAGAAAATGTAGGCATAAGTAACGATAATGCGGGTGAGAAACCCGCACACCGAAAGACTAAGGTTTCCGCAGCGATGCTAATCAGCTGCGGGTTAGTCGGGACCTAAGGCGAACCCGAAAGGGGTAGTCGATGGACAACAGGTTAATATTCCTGTACTTCTTATAATTGCGATGGGGTGACGGAGTAATGAAAGTGTTGCGTACTGACGGAATAGTACGTTGAACTGTGTAGGTATAGGGTCTGTAGTTAAATGCGCAGACTTTGCTAAAGCAGGATAGTACCACGAAGCTTCGGTGGAGTGGATAATACACCTAAGAGCTTCCAAGAAAAACCTCTAAGCTTCAGATTATAAGAACTCGTACTGTAAACCGACACAGGTAGTCGGGGTGAGAATCCTAAGGTGCTCGAGTGATTCATGGCTAAGGAACTAGGCAAAATAGACTCGTAACTTCGGGAGAAGAGTCGCCCCGTACAGAGTGCTTGCACTTTGTATTGGGGCCGCAGAGAAATGATCCAGGCGACTGTTTATCAAAAACACAGGGCTTTGCAAAATTGAAAGATGAAGTATAAGGCCTGACACCTGCCCGGTGCTGGAAGGTTAAGTGGAGTTGTTAGTCCCTCGGGATGAAGCAGTGAAATGAAGCCCCAGTAAACGGCGGCCGTAACTATAACGGTCCTAAGGTAGCGAAATTCCTTGTCGGGTAAGTTCCGACCTGCACGAATGGTGCAACGATCTGGATACTGTCTCAGCCATGAGCTCGGTGAAATTGTAGTATCGGTGAAGATGCCGATTACCCGCTACGGGACGAAAAGACCCCGTGCACCTTTACTATAGCTTAGTATTGACTTTGGATAAGTAATGTGTAGGATAGGTGGGAGACTTCGAAGCAGCATCGCCAGGTGTTGTGGAGTCAACCTTGAAATACCACCCTTTGCTTATCTAGAGCCTAACCCCGCTTGTTCGGGGGAAAGTGCTTGGTGGGTAGTTTGACTGGGGTGGTCGCCTCCAAAAGAGTAACGGAGGCTTCTAAAGGTACCCTCAGCACGCTTGGTAACCGTGCGTAGAGTGCAATGGCATAAGGGTGCTTGACTGAGAGACTGACAAGTCGATCAGGTACGAAAGTAGAGCATAGTGATCCGGTGGTTCCGCATGGAAGGGCCATCGCTCAAAGGATAAAAGGTACGCCGGGGATAACAGGCTGATCTCCCCCAAGAGCTCATATCGACGGGGGGGTTTGGCACCTCGATGTCGGCTCGTCACATCCTGGGGCTGGAGAAGGTCCCAAGGGTTGGGCTGTTCGCCCATTAAAGTGGCACGCGAGCTGGGTTCAGAACGTCGTGAGACAGTTCGGTCTCTATCTGTAGTGGGCGTTAGAAATTTGAGTGGATCTGAATCTAGTACGAGAGGACCGATTTGGACTGACCGCTGGTGTACCAGTTGTTCCGCCAGGAGCACTGCTGGGTAGCTACGTCGGGAAGGGATAAGCGCTGAAAGCATATAAGCGCGAAACCCACCACAAGATGAGATTTCTTTTAAGGGTCGTGGGAGACTACCACGTTGATAGGCTACAGGTGTAAAGGCAGTAATGTCATAGCCGAGTAGTACTAATAACCCATAGGCTTATGTGGCCCCCTCTTAACTGAGGGGGCAAAGATGTTCTTTTATTACAAACGCCTTTTTCTGATTATTTTACAATATTGTTATTCTAGTATGTTAACTTATAATAGTTGCTAGTTATTGGTTGCTAGTTGTTGGTCTTTTTAAGTTAAAGACTAATAACTATAAACAAACAACCAAAAACCAACTAACAATTTAAGGTGGTTATTGCGGTAGGGCTCACCTCTTCCCATTTCGAACAGAGAAGTTAAGCCTACCAGCGCAGATGGTACTGCCGTCTTGGTGGAAGAGTATGTCACCGCCTTTCTTTTGAAAAGCACTTATCGTAAGATAGGTGCTTTTTTATTTTAAAGAAATCCCTAAAAAAGTTTAAGCCTACCAGCGTCCCGAAGCTTCGGGAGTACTGCCGTCTTGGTGGAAGCGCCCGCCAGTACCGAAAAAGAGCGTTCGGGCAGGTATAGTCAACGCACTTCTTTTGATAATCCTCACATTGTATAACGTGAGGATTATTTTTGTCTTTTTTTTAATAGGCGTAGTATAATATTTATTTTATAAAACGTTTTTATTATAGATTTTTCAGCGTATTTTGCAGTCACATTATGAAATGTAATAGCTTTATAATTTTTCTTTTGTTTACAATTGCTTCAATGGCTCAAGTTGGCGGAGAACAGGTGTTTAATTTTTTATCTGTGCCAACATCTGCACGCCAATCCGCGCTAGGCGGAAAAACATTGGTTTTAGAAGATGTTAATCAGGCTTTATGGAATCCGGCAATGATTGGTAAAAAAATGGACAATCAGTTTGCTGTTAATTACAAGCGTTTTTTAGCCGATATAAATTATGGTTCCCTTTCGTATGCGCAATTTGTAAGCAGACGTTTTGGTGTTATTCAAGGTGGCATCACCTATGTGGATTACGGAAAACTTATCGCTGCAGATGAACAAGGAAACGAAACTGGTACTTTTAAAGCGAGAGATATTGCTGTGTCTGTTGGGTATGCTTATAATATTCCAAGAACTTATCTTTATTTTGGGGCTAATTTTAAATTGATAAGCTCTGTGATTGATAATTTCACTTCTAATGGACTCGCTTTCGATTTTGGTTTAAGTTATTTGGATGATGATAAACCTTATAAAGCAACTATTGTCCTGCGGAATATAGGTTATCAAGTAAATACTTTTAACAGCACCCGAGAGCCTTTACCATTTGAAGTTTTATTAGGCGGTAGTTATCAAGTGGCACAAGTGCCCTTACGTTGGTATTTTACTTTAGATAATTTACAAAAATGGCAAGTTTCTGCTGAAAACCCTTCAGACACACAGGTAAGTTTTGATGGAGGTATTTCTAATAATTCTATAAAAGGTTTAAGTAACGCTTTTAGACATTTAATTATAGGTGCCGAATTTTTTCCAGAGACAGATTTTAATATCCGTTTAGGATATAATGTTAGGCGTGCCCGCGAATTGCGTTTAACTTCATCAAGAACATTTAGTGGTTTAACAGCTGGATTTGGCATTAAAATGCGCTGGTTAAAGTTTAATTATGCTTTTTCTAAATTTCATCCAGCAACCAATGCCAATACTTTTAGTTTGATTTTTGATCTTAGTAGATCTGGGTTTTAATATATAAAAATGAAGAAAATAAATATAGCTATTGATGGCTATTCATCTACGGGTAAAAGCACAATAGCCAAGAAGTTGGCAGCTAAATTAGGTTATATTTATGTAGATACTGGCGCCATGTATCGGGCAGTTGCGCTTTACGCGATGCAAAATAAACTTATAAAAGCATCATATTTTAATAAAGAATTACTTATTGGTAGTTTAGATAAAATCAGTCTTAATTTTAAATTCAATCCCGATTTAGGTTATGCCGAAATGTATCTGAATAATATAAATGTTGAAGCAGAAATACGCTCAATTAAAGTTTCTAGTTTTGTAAGTACGATTGCAGAAGTGTCTGAAGTACGTGAGAAATTAGTTGAGCAACAACAAGAAATGGGTAAAAATAAAGGCATTGTTATGGATGGTCGCGATATTGGAACAGTCGTTTTTCCTAAGGCAGAACTTAAAATATTTATGACAGCTTCTAGCGAAATTCGTACACAAAGACGTTTTGATGAACTAAGTGCCAAAGGCGATAATGTGACTTTTAAAGAAGTTAAAGAAAATATTGAGCATCGTGATAAAGTAGATACTACAAGAGCCGATTCGCCACTTGTACAGGCCAAAGACGCTTTACTGTTTGATAATAGTTTTTTATCTAGACAAGCGCAATTTGAAAAGCTACTAAAGTTGGTAAACGAAATACAAAATAGCTTATAAGTTTTAATGTTAAGGAATATTTAAAAACTTATGGGTTTGTAATGATATTTTCCATTGTGGATGTTGCATTACGTAATCAATTATGACGTTGTTTAATTCTGCTCTTTTGCTCCATTCTGGTTGTAAATATAGTTCACAATTAGCAGAAACTTTAGTGGCTTGTTCTTCTGCAAACTTAAAATCGTGTTTGTTTGACACGATAATTTTTAATTCATCGGCTACAGCATAAATAGGTTCTAAAGGTAATTTTGTTTTTTTAGGAGAGAGACAAATCCAATTCCAAACACCACTTAATGGATAAGCGCCCGATGTTTCGATATGAGTTTTTATATCGTAATCTCTAAGCGATTTAGTCAAATAATCCATGTTCCAAATTAAAGGTTCTCCACCAGTTATGACAACTGTTTTGCTGAGCTCTTTAGCTTTTAAAACGATAACATCTGTTGCTGTAAGCGGATGTAAATTTGCATTCCAACTTTCTTTTACATCGCACCAATGACAGCCCACATCGCAACCACCAATTCTAATAAAATATGCGGCTTTTCCTGTGTGGAATCCCTCGCCTTGAATGGTATAAAAATCTTCCATCAGCGGAAGCATTTTACCTTGACTTATAGCTTCTTGTTTTTTTAATTTTTGCATTGCCGCAAAGATACTTACTTACAAATCAAAATAACGAAGTCTTTTAATTCTTTTTGTTTTTAAGACCCTAAAAGCTTACTTTTGACTAAATATCAATTAGATTATTTCTTATGAAAAAGCTGTTAATTTTAAGTTTGGTTTGTGTTCTTTTTATACAATGTAATTCTAACCAAGGATATGTTATAAAGAAAAGTCAGGTGGGTTTGGTAAGCGCCACCACAAAAGTATCTGAGTTAGATAAAATATTTACGAAGGATTCTTTGTTAAAACCTGAGTATATCGAAAATCAGTCTAAATATTTTAGCGAAGATTACATGGTTTTTGCTAAAAATGGCGATCATTTATTAACGGTAAAAATAGAAAACCCTACAGATTCTACATCAAATATCCAAAGTGTACAGATTTTTAGCGGATTGTATAAAACCGATAGACAAATATCAGTCGACTCATATTTTAAAGATTTAAAAGAAAATTACGAAATTGGCAAAGTAGAATCTACAATAACCTCGGCATCTGTTAATGTGAAAGATTTAAACGCATCATTTATCATCCCTAATAAAGATTTGGGCTATCCAGAATTCAGCACTAACAAAATTATGGCCGATCAGATTCCAGATAATGCCAAGTTTAGGTACATAACCGTTTGGTTTAATTAAAGATATATGGGGCCTACAAAAAAGACAAAAGTAAAGCGCATTCCTAAAAGGGGATTTTATGATAAAGATACTGTTTATAGACTTTTAGATGCCGACTTTATATGTCAATTAGGTTTTGTATATGATGATTATCCTGTTATAATTCCTACAATTTATGGCAGATGCGAAGATGTATTATATATTCATGGCGCTGCTGTAAGCAGGATGTTGGTTAGTGTAAGTAAAGGCATCTCAATTTGCTTAAATGTAACGCAAACCACTGGTATTGTTTTGGCGCGTTCTGCATTTCATCATTCTTTAAATTACGAATCGGTTGCTGTTTTCGGTCAAGCCGAATTGGTTACAGATGAAGCAGAAAAATTAAGGGCCTTAGAAGTTATTACAAATCAGATTATACCTAGTAGATGGGATGAAGTGAGATTGCCAAATGCCAAAGAATTGACTGTGACTTCTGTTTTAAAAATAAAAATTGAAGAAGCTTCGGCAAAAATTAGAACTGGCCCACCAAGCGATGATAAAGCCGATTATGATTTGCCTATTTGGGCAGGTGTTTTACCCATAACAAAACAATATGGTGAAATAATTACAGACCCTTTGTTAACTGATGGCATTCCTATCTCAGAAAGTGTAAAAAACCTCATAAAATGATTTAAGCTAAATAATATGTTTCATTCATTTTAGCAACTGTACAATTCCATTTTAAATCAGTTTTAATTTTTACTTTAAAATTCTGACTTTGATGTATCTCACCATGATTTATAAAGGTTAGTTTTGGTGCAGGGTCAAAATATTTCAGCCAATCTATTAACTCACTTTGATCGGCATGGCCTGAAAATGAATTAATTTTAAATATTTCTGCACTTATTTTGTGGTATTTTCCAAAGAATTTAATTTCAGTATCGCCCGAAAGTAGTGCTCTTCCACGTGTACCTTCGGCTTGATAACCTACAATTAATACCGTATTTTTTTTGTCTGAAATTAATCTATCTAAATAATGTAAAATTCTACCACCATTTACCATACCACTACCTGCTAAAACTATTTTCGGGTTTTTATCATTAACAATAGCTTTAGAAAAATCAATACTTGTTACCAATTGGACGGTAGATTGCATATAGTTTATATCTTCATCGGTAAGTTTATGGTTATTTTTATTTGCAAAATAGACGTTAGTGGCATTAACTCCCATAGGGCTGTCAAGATAGATGGGGATATTAGGCAATTGATTATTGCGTTTTAATTTGCTTAATAGATATATAATTTCTTGAGCGCGTTCAACAGAAAAAGTAGGAATAGCTAAAATCCCTCCTTTTGAAAAAGTATGATTTATATATTTCAACAATTCAGATGTAACTGAGTTTTCTCCATGAATTCTATTTCCGTAAGTTGATTCAACTACTAAATAATCAGCTTTTTTAATATAATCATAGCGTGGTAAAATCAGCGGTTTTTTTCTGCCTATATCACCAGAAAAAACAATTATTTTTCCATTTACATCAAGTACAACAAATGAACTTCCTAAGATATGACCACTATTTAAGAGTTTAAATTTTATAGTATTATCTATATTGTGCCATTTATATAACTCAAAAGTTTTGAATTTTGAAAGGCACTGTTTTACATCGTCAACATTATATAAAGGTTTTGCTGGTTTATGTTTTGTATATCCATATCTATTTGCTCTGTTGGCATCTTCTTCTTGAATTTTAGCGCTATCTAATAAAATTATTTCGGCTAATTCTTTTGTAGCTTTTGTACAATTAACAGTTCCTTTATAGCCATTTTTAGTTAAAATTGGCAAGTAACCCGAATGATCTAAATGTGCATGTGTTAAAAAGACAGCATCTATTTCATTAAGTTCTATTGGAAATTCTTCCCAGTTTTTTAAACGTAATTCCTTAATGCCTTGAAATAACCCACAATCTATTAAGACTTTTTTAGTTTCAGTTTCTAATAAAATTTTTGAACCTGTTACTGTTTCTGCACCACCAAAAAATGTAAGTTTCATTTTAATAAATTTTGAGTATTAAAAAGAATGTCAGTGAAATAAGTACTCTAAATGTACAACATATTTTTTAAAATATATAGATATGTATTTTATTTAATTTTTGATTATTCAAAAATATGCAATGAAAATTTACCTAATGACACTAATTATTAGTAGTTTTAATTTTTAAAACTATTTAATTTTACATGGAGAAATACACAATTCAAACCAAACCCTTTATTGTGCCAACAACTGACGGAAAACATATTGCCGAACATTTTGGTTTGGCTACAAATGGCGATACTGCAATAAGTGTGGCGCATATGAAAGCCCCAGCAGGATGGAGCGAACCTTTTCAGACCCCAGATTTTGATGAGTACACGCTTATTTTTAAAGGTAAAAAACAATTTATTATTGATGGCGAAACCATAGTGCTCAGTGCTGGAGAGTCTATTAAAATAAACAAAGGCACACGTGTGCAATATTCAAATCCGTTTGATGAAGAAGTTGAATATATGTCGGTTTGCACACCCGCTTTTTCACCAAATTTAGTACACAGAGAAGCATGAGTGTGCAACCTTTTCATTTAGCCATACCAGTATATAATTTAGCCGAATGCAGAAAATTTTACAGAGAAGTGCTCGGTTGTAAAGAAGGTAGAAGTAGCGAACATTGGGTAGATTTCGATTTTTTTGGACATCAATTGGTGATACATTACAAAGAAAAATCGAAAGATGAAAAGTTACATACCAATCCGGTTGATGGTAAAAACGTACCTGTACCGCATTTTGGTGTCGTTTTAGAATGGGATGATTTTCAAGATTTGGCCCAGCATCTTAAATCAAAAGATATTGAATTTATTATTGAGCCTTACATTCGGTTTAAAGGGAAAGTAGGTGAACAAGCCACCATGTTTTTTTTAGATCCTTCGGGAAATGCTTTAGAGTTTAAATCGTTTAAAGATGAGGGTCAGTTGTTCGCTAAATAAGATAGTTTACTTGAATAAAAAAACATTTCGACTGCGCTCAATGTGACATTTTATCCAGTTAATTTATCTTCTCTCGCAAGCCAATAGCGTGTTTTTTAGCAACATGGCAATTGTCATTGGACCAACACCACCTGGAACAGGTGTAATATATCCGGCCTTTTTACTCACACTTTCAAAATGGACATCGCCAGCAATTCTGTATCCTCTAGGTCTTGTGGCATCATCAACACGGGTAATACCCACATCAATAATAGTAACGCCATCTTTAACCATATCGCCAGTTAAAAATTCTGGAATCCCTAATGCCGCCACAATAATATCCGCGTTAAGCGTAAAAGCTTTAATATCTTTGGTAAGGCTATGAACTAAAGTAACTGTGGCATTTCCAGCACTGCGTTTCTGACTTAACAAAATGCTCATAGGACGGCCCACAATGTGGCTGCGGCCAATAACCACAACGTTTTTCCCCGAAGTTTCTACTTTATAACGCTCTAACAATTCTAGAATGCCATAAGGTGTGGCTGGTAAAAAAGTAGGTAAATCGAGTGCCATTTTCCCAACGTTAACCGGATGAAATCCGTCCACATCTTTATCAGGATTTACAGCCATTAGCACTTTTTGCTCATCGATATGTTTTGGTAAAGGTAATTGAACGATAAATCCGTCAATATCGGTATCATTATTAAGGAGTTCTATTTCGTGAAGCAACTGTTCTTCTGAAGTTGATTCTGGCAAATCGATTAACGTAGAATTAAAGCCAACAAGTTCACAAGCCTTAACTTTACTGTTTACGTAAGTCATGCTAGCGCCATCGGTACCTACTAAAATGGCAGCCAAATGAGGTGTTTTTTTACCATCTGCTTTTAGTTGTTTAACCGCTATTGCAATTTCGTCTTTTAAGTCTGATGAAGTTTTTTTACCGTCTAGTAATACCATTTTTTAAAATTTGTCAGGTCGAGCGCAGTCGAGACCTAAAGTTTAATGCTTAAAGACTAATGACTTCTCGACTGCGCTCGAGATGACATTGTTATATTTTAAAACTATCAATTTATTAATCACTGAACACTTAAAACTTACCGTCCCATTCCTTTCATCATGTTCATCATATTTTTTGCACCACCACCTTGCATCATTTTCATCATTTTGCTCATTTGGTTGAATTGTTTCATAAGCTGATTCACTTCTTGAACACTTGTGCCAGAGCCTTTGGCAATACGTTTTTTACGGCTGGCATCAATACTTGTAGGTTCTTGACGTTCTTTTAAAGTCATAGATTGGATGATGGCTTCAATACCATTAAAGGCATTGTTGTCAATATCTACATCTTTCATCATTTTGCCAGCACCTGGAATCATACCTACCAAATCTTTCATATTCCCCATTTTTTTAATTTGATTGATTTGTTTTAAGAAATCATCAAAACCAAACTGATTTTTGGCAATTTTCTTTTGAATTTTACGCGCTTCAACCTCGTCGTATTGTTCTTGAGCACGTTCTACCAAAGATACCACATCACCCATGCCTAAAATACGATCTGCCATACGTTCTGGATAGAACACATCTATGGCTTCCATTTTTTCGCCTGTACCAATAAATTTGATGGGTTTGTTTACAACCGATTTTATAGATAGCGCTGCACCACCACGTGTGTCGCCATCAAGTTTGGTTAAAATAACACCGTCAAAATTTAAAATATCGTTAAAAGCTTTGGCGGTATTTACGGCATCTTGACCCGTCATAGCATCAACTACAAAAAGGGTTTCTTGTGGCTCAACAGCTTTATGGATGTTGGCAATTTCGGTCATCATTTCCTTATCAACGGCTAAACGACCAGCAGTATCTATAATGACCACATTTTTGCCATTTGCTTTGGCGTGTTTGATGGCATTTTTGGCAATGTCAACAGGATTTTTATTCTCAATTTCGGCATAGACTTCCACGCCAATTTGTTCACCAACTATTTGTAATTGATTTATCGCCGCAGGACGGTACACATCGCAACCAACCAATAAAACCTGTTTTGTTTTTTTAGTTTTTAAGTAATGCGCTAATTTTCCAGAAAAAGTTGTTTTACCAGAACCTTGTAAACCCGACATCAAAATAACAGTAGGTGCGCCCGATAAATTAAGACCCACACTATCGCCGCCCATTAAAGAAGTCAATTCATCTTTAACGATTTTCACCATCAACTGGCTTGGATTTAACGTTGTTAAAACATTTTGACCAAGCGCTTTCTCTTTAACTGTGGCCGTAAATGTTTTGGCTATTTTAAAATTAACATCGGCGTCAAGCAAGGCACGGCGGACTTCTTTTAAAGTTTCGGCAACATTAATTTCGGTAATTTGCCCATGCCCTTTAAGTACGTGAAGGGCTTTATCTAGTTTTTCGCTTAAATTATTAAACATAAATCTGTGTTCTTTTTAAAAAGGCAAAGATAACAAAAACAGAAAGTTTTTAAACCACTATTTGCGGGTTGTTTAGAGATAAAAAAACATATAAAAAATAAATTTTTAATTTAGATATAAACAGAAATTGTAAGTATGGTCATCGTTACAACAAGCAAAATAAGCACTAATGGCATTACAAATTTGAGCCATTTATTAAAACCAATCTTAGCAATAGCTAAAGAGGCCAGAATCAATCCGGTAGGATTTATAAAGGCAAATAAGCCCATACCATATTGATAGGCGTTTACAATGATCTCTCGACCAATACCAACACCATCGGCAAGAGGCGACATAATGGGCATGGTGAGTACAGCCATCCCCGAAGAGGAAGAGATAAAAAACGACAAGCCGTTATATATTAAAAACATAGCATTAATAAAAACCCCTTTGTTCATGCCATTTGTTAAGTGGCTAGAATAAAATAATAAGGTGTCGCTAATAAGACCGTCTTCCATTAAAATGGTAATACCTCTGGCAATACCTATAATAAAAGCAACGCCTAACAAACTGGTAGCACCTTTAATAAAAGTATTTACAAAAGTACCTTCATTAATTCTAGCGATAAAACCAATAATGATAGCGCCAGCAAAAAACACCGAAGTCATTTCTACAAACCACCAATCTAATTTTATAACGCCATAAACCATAATAATAAAGCAACTGATAAAAACAAAAAGAATAATTCTTAATTTTCCAGTTAATTTAATGTGGCTTGTTGCTGTTGGAAAGAGTTTTTGAATCTCTTCAATCTGATCATAAATAAGCGATTTAGTAGGATCGTTTTTAACGCGTTTGGCATATCTTAAAATATATAGGATACAAATAATAAGCCCAATTAAAAGCATGATGATTCTACCATTCATGCCAGTTGTCCAATTTATACCAGCAGCATCAGAAGCAATAATAACACTAAAAGGGTTTGTAGTTGAGGCCATTGTGCCAATAGAAGAGCCAATAAAAATGCAAGCTACAGGAACAATAGCATCGTATTTAGCTGCTAAAAAAACGGGTATGAGGATAGGGAAAAAGGGGATGGTTTCTTCGGCCATACCAAAAGAGGTGCCGCCTAAAGCAATTAAGGATGTTACCACCACAATGAGAATATACTCTTTACCTTTTAGTATTTTTGACAACCAAGAAATTCCAGCTGCAAAGGCACCTGTATAATTCACAATTTCAATAAGTCCACCAATAATTAACACCAATAGCATGATGTCTGCAATTTGGATAATCCCTTTTATGGGCGCTTGTATAAATGCCTTTAAACCTTGTGGATTTGGTGTTAATTTTTTATAGGTATTCGGAATCCCAATAGGTTTCCATATATCGCCACTGGTAAATTTAGCCAGTGGAATTTTAATTTGAAGACTGTCTAATGTTTTTTGAGTGGCTTCTAAGTTAACGTCACCATCTTGAGTCTTTATAACAAAATTTTTATACTCTTTGTTATAAGCTAATCTATCATATTGTCCTGCAGGCACTAACCAAGTAAGGATGGCCACAAAAACAGCAATAATTATTAAAACAGTTTGGGCAGTTGGGAATTTTAGTTTTTTCATATTGTTGATGCAATATATAAAAACTTTGTAAAATTAATTGGTATTATTTTTTCGATTTAAAACTTAGAGAAGCCGAATTAACACAAAAACGTTTGCCAGTTTCTGTTGGGCCATCGTCAAAAACATGACCTAAATGACCACCACAATTGGCACAGAGAATTTCGGTACGAATCATACCAAATTTTGTATCTTTTTTATAAATAACCGTTCCCGGTATGGCTTCATCAAAACTAGGCCATCCGCAATGGGCATCAAATTTTGTATCCGATTTAAATAATTGCGTATTACACGCAGCACAACTATAAATACCATCTTTAAAAAACAAATCGTATTTTCCGGTAGCAGGAGCTTCGGTTGCTTTTTCTCGCAAAACACTGTATTGCAAAGGCGATAAAATGGCTTTCCATTCTTGTTCTGTTTTACTTACAGGAAATTCTTTTTTCTCATTTTTCATAGTTAGTTGGGCAGATAAGTTTAAAGAAAAGATGATAAGACTAAAAAATACAAGTGTCGTTTTCATGATGTCATTTTTATTTAGTTAAAAATTCAATGATATGATTTTGGATGCTTGGGTCTTTTAAAATACGTTGGTGTCCTAAACCGTGGGTAATTAAAAGAGAGCCCTTGCTTAGGTTTTGTCTTATTTGATAGGCACACCTTACAGGCACATCTTTATCATCGGTATCATGAATGACTAAAGTTGGAATGTCAATATTTTTAGCGCTTGAAACACTGGTACTTGTTTCTAAAGGAGTGTTGTATTGTTTTTCTAATTTTCTGAGCACATATTCGGCTGTAGCCGATTTCAATTTTAATTTACGGGATAAATCATGAATAATTTCGCGTACATCATTGGCTGTACCCATCACTACAAGTTTGTTAATTTTTAAAAATGAATCGGCGCTTTTTAAAAGTACCATGCCGCCAAAAGAGTGCCCAATGGCAGCTTCAAAAGGTCCGTATTTTTCTTGAAGTACTTTTACTGTTTCTCTAAATTCGGTCATATTTGTACGTGTGCCATCAGAATGGCCATGTGCAGGGCCATCAACACTAATAACCATAAATCGATTTTCTAACAACTTATCGGCAATGGTAAAAAGTTGTGTGCCTCTGCCAGCCCATCCATGTAAAATGAGTATTTTCCTTTTTGAAAAGCCATATTTATAAACCTGAATTTCTTTATTGATGGCTTCAATTTTGAGGCGTTCTTTAGTGGCACTTTTGTACATCATCTGTTCCCTTTCTGGCATTTGATGTTGAATAGGTGATTGAAACAATCTGATCACAAACTTTCCTGCTAAAGGAATGGCTAAAAACTGTAAAAATTGTCCAAAAAAAATGACTGATTTGGTAATGCGACTTGGATTTTTTTTAACCTTTTTAGATTTCATGTATAAATTTTCGAGGTGCTAAATTAACTAATTTTAGTAATTTTACTGTTCGCTACTCTTTAAATATTTGTTATGAAAAATATAAAATTCACCATTGTGCTTGCCCTTTTTTTAACTGCCTGTAGCACTGTACCTATTACAGGGAGAAAACAATTAAACTTGGTGAGCGATGCAAAAATTATCCCCTTGGCTTTTACGCAATACGAAAGTTTTTTAAAGGAACATAAATTATCTGATGATAAAGAGGAAACGGCTAATTTAAAGGCTGTTGGCAAACGTATTTCTGCAGCTGTTGATAAATATATGAGAGCAAATAATATGGTAAAGCGTGCCAATTCATACAAATGGGAATTCAATTTGGTTCAAGATTCAGTTGTAAATGCTTGGGCGATGCCTGGCGGAAAAGTGGTTTTTTATACAGGTATTTTGCCAATTACGCAAGACGATGATGGTATTGCAACTGTTATGGGGCACGAGATTGCACATGCCTTTGCCCGTCATGGTGCCGAACGTATGAGTAGCGGAATATTACAACAAGCTGGCGGTATTGCTGTAGCTCTTGGAACAGAAAGTAGCAAAAGGGCTGATATTTGGAATGCGGCTTACGGTTTGGGTTCTCAATTAGGGATGCTAAAATTTAGTAGAGTTCAAGAAAGCGAAGGTGATAAGCTAGGCTTGGTTTTTATGATTATGGCAGGTTATAACCCAGAGAAAGCCATTGGGTTTTGGCAACGCATGTCAGAAAATTCTAAGGGCAAAAAGCAAGCAGAATTTTTGAGTACTCATCCAGCAGACGACACACGAATAGCTGATATAAAAGTATGGTTACCACAAGCCAAAGAAATTGCTAAAAAATATATGACAGCAGAGTAAAGCATTTTGAAATTCTCAAATTTGCAGAGTTGTTAAAAAAGTGTACATTTAAAATCTTTTTTAAAAACTAAATCTATACCAAATGTTAAAAAGAGGTGATAAAAAACTATACCGATCATGGGCGTTTTACGATTGGGCAAATTCAGTCTATTCTTTAGTAATTAGCTCGGCAGTCTTTCCTATTTATTATGAAAGTTTAACGGCTACCGAAACCACAGATCAAGTTTATTTTTTAGGCACTAGTTTTAACAACACCACGCTTTATACATATGCCTTATCTGTCTCATTTTTAATTGTCGCTTTTTTGTCGCCAGTTTTGTCGGGTATAGCCGATTATACCGGACGTAAAAAAACATTTATGCAATTTTTCTGTTACTTAGGCTCATTATCTACAATGGGCTTATTCTTTTTTACAGGCATAGAGAACTTGGGTATAGGTATTTTATTTAGCATTTTAGCGAGTATTGGTTTTTGGGGATCTTTGGTGTTTTATAATGCCTATTTACCCGAAGTGGCTTTTCCAGAACAACAAGATAAAGTAAGTGCACTTGGTTTTACCTACGGTTATATAGGGTCTGTTTTGTTATTGGTTTTTAATTTAATGATGATTAACAATCCAGAATGGTTTGGCATTACCGACCCCACTTTACCAGCACGAATTTCTTTTGCTACCGTTGGTCTTTGGTGGATGGGTTTTGCGCAATTTACCTTTGCCAGATTGCCCAATAATGTGTTTCATAAAAAACCCGAAAAAGATTTTATTACCAAAGGCTATAAAGAATTACAAAATGTTTGGCATCAGTTAAAAACATTATCCACGCTTAAAACGTATTTAATTGCCTTCTTTATGTACAGTATTGGTGTGCAAACCATTGTTTTAATGGCAGGTATTTTTGGAAGCAAAGAATTGGGCTTGGCAACACCTAAACTAATAATGACAATTTTATTGGTGCAATTGGTTGGTATAGTAGGTGCTATTTTATTTTCTAATATCTCTAAATGGTTTGGTAATATAAGAGCCCTACAAATAACTATTTTTATTTGGATGTTGGTCACTTTTGCAGCCTTCTTATTGCAAAAAGATGACCCGAATGTTGACATTAAATTTTACGCTTTGGGCGGATTAATAGGTATGGTTATGGGGGCTATTCAATCTTTATCACGTTCTACCTATTCAAAATTACTCCCAGAAGATACCGAAGATCACGCTACTTTTTTCAGCTTCTACGATGTTACAGAAAAATTTGCCATCGTTTTTGGCACGTGGATTTATGGTGCCATCTTAGCTATATCGGGTTCTATGCGAAACTCGGTTTTAACTTTAGGTGTATTTTTTATTGTGGGCTTGGTTGTTTTAAGTACAATGAAAAAGACCAAGTATGTGAGATAAAATAGGGCGTTTTATTAGTAAGGCTTTTAAGATTTCACTAATTTTATACATCTTAATAGCAAGCCAAAATGAACACACAAAACACTTTCGATTTTGCCATTGTGGGTGGTGGCATTATAGGTCTGGCAACTGCTTATAAATTACAACTAAAATACCCACACACATCGGTAGTTATTTTTGAAAAAGAAACCGAAATTGGCAAACACCAAACAGGTCGAAATTCTGGTGTTATTCATTCTGGAATTTACTACACCCCAGGATCATACAAAGCCAAAAATTGTAAAAACGGACGGGAGCAATTAGTGAAATTCGCTAAAAAACACAAAGTACCTTACGATGCTTGTGGTAAAATAATTGTAGCCACAACTATAGAAGAAATACCTGTTTTAGAAAGTATTTATCAAAAAGGAAAAGAAAATAGAACACCAGATATTTGTTATTTATCGGCTAAAGAAATCAAAGAGAAAGAACCATTTATAGATGGTGTTAAAGCCATTTTTGTCCCAAGTGCTGGTATTATAGATTATGTGGCTGTTGGAAAAAAATTCGTCGAATTAATTTTTCAAATCAACCCTAAAAGTCAGCTTAAAACCAATTGTAAAGTCACTAAAGTGACGCCCATAAATGGATTTAAATCTGTGTCAACATCGCAAGGCGCGTTTAAAGCCAAGCAGATTATTTTCTGTGCTGGATTGCAATCCGACAGGATGGCAAAATCCGATAAGGTAAAAACCGATATGCAAATTGTGGGTTTTAGAGGTGATTATTACGAGCTGACGCCAGAGGCGCAACACAAAATAAACAACTTGGTGTATCCCGTACCCGATATTAATTTTCCGTTTTTAGGCGTTCATTTTACACGCATGATTAATGGTGGCATAGAATGTGGCCCCAATGCCGTATTTACGTTTAAACGCGAAGGTTATAAACGCACCAGTTTTAGCTTAAAAGATACGTGGCAGGCCTTAACTTATAAAGGCACTTGGAAACTTTTCGCCAAACATTGGCGCAAAGGGATTGATGAGTATAAACGTGCATTTTCAAAACATTTGTTTGTAAAAGCTTTACAAAAATTGATGCCTCAACTAGAAATGGATGACGTTATTGCCTGTCGTGCTGGTGTAAGAGCCCAAGCTTTAGCGCCAGACGGTGGTTTGATTGACGATTTTAAAATTGAAAAACACGAAGGCAATATTCACGTTTTAAATGCACCATCACCAGCAGCCACATCTTGTATGGCCATTGCCGATGAAATTATTGGGCATATAGAGCAGTTGTTTTAGTTAAAAATAAAATACCCTTCGACTGCACTCAGGGTGACATGGCTTATATTGGCCTTAAATTAGATTCTGAAATTTACTGACATCACAATATTGCGTCCCATTTCTGGGATATCTAATGTCTTTAAAAAAGAGGTATGCGGCATATAAGTGGTGTTAAACACATTGGTAGCTGCTACCGCTACTTTAAACTTTGTTTTATTTAAGGAGACATCGCCACCAAGGCCAAAATTCATCAAAGTATAAGCGGGACTTATAGTTTCAAATGGACTGGGTTTGTTTTGTTTTAGCGTTTGATTAAGCGTAAAACTGGCATAGCCATTCTTTAGCCAATGGTTATTTTTAAATTCAATACGCACATTGTTTTTAATAATATTGGCAGGTATAAGCGGAATATAACCACCATTTTTTTCTTTGCCTGTTACACTTTCAAAAGAGCTCTCTAAATGAAACCAATCTAAAGGATGCGGATGCAAGTGGAATCCTATTTCGCCACCATATAAAAAGGCATCTTTTTGATTGTAATTATACACATCAGTAGCTTCTAATTGCGCACCTGTTGGCGAAACAAAAATATAGTTTTTAATGCTGTTATAAAAACTGTTGATATAAAATTCAACGTGTTCACTTTGAAAAGACAGATCTAAATCGGCTTGTAAATTTTGTTCATTTTTTAAATCGGGATTACCCACTTCAAAACGGTTGGTCCCTTCGTGAATACCGTTAGAAGTTAGCTCTGCCAAATTTGGCACTCTAAATCCAGAAGCCAAATTAACACGCACAATAATATGATCTGAGACATTGGTTTTATAACCCAAAGACGCATTAACACTGGTGTAGTTTTTATCTAAAGCGCCAATATGATGTATGTCGGCTATTGGCAAATGCGCTTGGGTGGTAATATGTCTTGTGTCTATACGCAGTCCCCCTTGTAAAGCTTGATCTTTCCAAGCATAATTTGAAGTGCCAAAAATACCGATATCATTAGTTATGGCATCTGGAATTAAAAATTCTACTGCTTTATTGGTATTGGTTTGATACATCCCCTGAACACCAATAATAGATTCTAATTTTTTAAATTTTGGCAGGTAATATTTTACATCAAAATCCAAAGTTTTTAAAAGCATTCGAAGATTTGGAACAGCATTATCTGAAAATTCATTTCTGTCATTAAAAATATAACCAAAATTGGCATCTAATTTTGAGTTTTTAAAGTAGAATTTATTGTGTAAACTTAAAATATGATTTTCTACTTTTTGTTTTGGATAAAGCGGATTTCTATTGGTTGATTGGATGCCAATTTCTTCGGGAATACCGGTTAAAAAATGGTTGTAATTGTAGCGTAAGGTGCTGCTCCATTTTTCGTTATGATAAGCAAATCCGGTTTTGACATCATATTCGCGGTAACGCGAATTAGTGACACGGTTGCCATTAGGGATTTTATAATCTATATGAGAATCGTAAGTGTTTCTTATCAAAAAATTAAACTTATCGGATGAGGTTTTAAAAACGCCTGAAAGGTTGTTACCTTCGGTATTGCTAAAATGTTTTTCTTCGACATTAAAACTTGATGTATTAGCATCGCTAAAACGTTCTGGATTTAAATAAATAACGCCACCAAGCGCATCTGATCCGTAAAGCAAAGAAGCAGGGCCTTTAATAATTTCTACACTGCCAACACCAGCTTCGTTAACGCCTAAACCGTGGTCGTTACCAAACTGCTGATTTTCGAGACGCACACCTTGTGCATAAACCAAAACCCTATTGCCACTAAGCCCGCGAATTACAGGCTTACCAATGCTGTTGCCAGATGATAATTGCGACACACCCGGAATAGTTGCCAGTCCATCAATTAATGTAATACCTCCTTTTTCTAAAAGTTGTTTGATGTTTTTATGCGCAACTTTCACCACATTTTCTGATTGTATTTTGTTAAATGGCGTCGAAACAATCACTTCATCCATTTCTAAAACAGAGGGACTGAGTGCAATATTTTGCTTAATTATCACATTATTAAAAGTGATGGTTTTGGTAATGGTTTTAAAACCGATGTATTCAAAACTAAATTTATGAGTGCCAGATGGAACGTTATCTATGACATAATTTCCGCCAAAATCTGACGAGGTACCGAGACCTAGATTTTGAGAATAAATGCTTACGCCAATAAGTGGTTCGTTTGTTTCGGCATCGGTAATAGTGCCCGATAATTTATTTTGAGCGAATATATTGATGACCGTTAATCCGATAAGGATAATGAGAATATTTTTTTTCATTAAAGGGTATTTTATTAGAGTTAAATTTTTGATTAAAATTCAAGTACTAACAAATAGGAGGTGCTCTAAGGGCATTCTCTATACAAGCAGTCTTAAAGTGTTTTAAGGGTTTAAATTTAAACTGATTGTCAAATACATTATAAGTTTTAAATGTAAAGATATTTGAAACTAAATGTGTGTTGTAATTCTGAATATAATGAAAAACAGCACAGCTATCTTTGTGTTGGTGTAAGTGTTTAATGCTTTCGGCATGACACCTAAAATCATCGTGTTCAGCAAAGCTATGGCCAAAGTTTACACCTATTGGGAATAGTAAAACTAAAACCAAAAGCAAAGCATAGATTTTATGTAGGCGCTTTCTCTTCATATATCCAATTGCAAATATAAAGCAATCAATAATAAAGGAAGAAATTTAAGATTTAAATAAGTCTTAATATCTTATTTAATTCCAAATCGAGATAAAATTTGCCCCATCAAACACCATTTTGTGATTGATGATTGTAATAGGTTTACACCCACAAAGGTGGTAAACCACAGCCAATTAATATTGATATAAACAGCCAATAATAAACTGATTAAAATAAAACTTCCGGCAACTGCTCTAATAATTCTTTCTTGCATAATTGTTGTGTTTAAATAAATTGTGCCACATCTAAAATGATGGCTCTTAATGGGTTTGTTAGGTGTTTTTGTTCGTTAAAAATTTTAATTTCAGTTAATAAAGTATTTATTTTTTCTTTTTCGGTAAAGGTGAAAAACATGGTAGATTGTACTTTGTCAGTAGAATTTGAAAACCAATTGTCAATCAGATTTTCTACAGAAGTAGATTTAAATCCGTTAATATCTACATTGCTAAACGATGTGATGTTGGCATCTTTAAATAATTTAAGCACATCTTTTTCGAATTCTTTTACAAGCGTGACTATTAAAAATTTCATAATTAAATGTTTTTAGGTTTATTAGAATAATAATAAATAAGCGGAATCATGAGTAAAGTTAAAAAGGTTGAGAATAATGTGCCACCAATTAATGATATGGCCAATCCTTGAAAAATAGGGTCAAATAACATCACAACGGCGCCAATGGCAACAGCACCTGCAGTTAATAAAATAGGTGTGGTTCTTACGGCACCAGCTTCAATAACAGCTTGCCTTAACGGGATGCCATCTGCCAATCTCAAATTGATAAAGTCAATAAGTAAAACGGAGTTCCGTACCATAATTCCAGCTAAAGCAATCAGGCCAATCATTGAAGTTGCTGTAAAGTAAGCGCCTAAAAATAAGTGTCCAAATACAATGCCTGTTAAAGAGAGCGGAATGGCAATCATCATCACAACTGGTGCTTTAAAACTTTGAAACCAGCCCACCAAAAGCATATAAATAATAATGATAACTACAGCAAATGCAGCACCTAAATCTCTAAAAACATCGTAGGTTATTTGCCATTCGCCATCCCATTTAATGGAATATTTATCGGTGTCGGCTGGTTGTCCGTTATACAACTCATTAATTTTTTCTCCTTTTGGCATTTTGATGTTTTTCAATTGTTTTGATAAATCTAAAATGGCATAAACAGGACTTTCTAAATCGCCAGCCATATCTGCAGTAATGTAAACCACACGTTGTTGATTTTTTCTAAAAATACTCTTATCAGATTTTGTGTTTACAATTTTAACCAAATTAGATAGTGGCATAGAAACACCATTTTGAGAGATGACTTTTAGCTGTAAAACAGCATCGATAGATGATTTCTGATCTTCGCCTAATTGTAAAACAATGCCTATTTGTTTATCTGAATTTTCGTCATACAATTTATCAATAGGCTGATTTGTCAAAGCCAATTGTAAAGTTGATACTATTTGCTGCGGTGCAATACCGTTTAACATGGCTTTTTCTTTATCAATAACAATGTCAAATTTTTGTTGAGGTGCTTCAACCATCCAATCTACATCTACCACATTTTTGGTATTGGTAATCAAGGTTTTCAACTGGTCGGCAATGTTGATTTGCGCATCGTAATCTGGTCCGTAAACTTCGGCTACAATAGTCGATAAAACAGGAGGTCCAGGTGGCACTTCTACCACTTTTACGTTGGCATTAAAATGTTTCGCAATCTCAATAATAGCAGGCCTGACCTCTTTTACAATATCGTGACTTTGTTTTGAACGCTCAGATTTGCCTACTAAATTTACCTGAATATCGGCAATATTAGAGCCGCGTCTTAAATCGTAGTGACGCACCAATCCGTTAAAAGTTATAGGCGATGCTGTGCCAACATAACTTTGATAATCTTTCACCAAAGGGTTTTTAGAAATGTATTGCGCAATTTCTTTGGTAACAACAGCGGTGCGCTCTAAAGTTGTCCCTTCTGGCATATCTATGACAATCTGAAATTCATTTTTGTTGTCAAAAGGCAACATTTTTACGGCGACCGATTTGGTAAAAAATAAGGCAATACTTATCACCAATAAAAGAATATTGACACCAAAAAATGTAAAACGTATTTTTTTGTTATCGATTAACGGATTAATCAACTTGATATAAATTTTAAACAGCTTTGAGTCTTCCAGTTTTTTAGGTGCGTCAGAATTTTTTTCACCATGCTTTTCTTTTGCTTGTAAAAATTTTAAACCTAAATAAGGTGTAATGGTCAAAGCCACTAAAAGTGAAAACACCATGGCAATCGAAGCACCAATTGGCATCGGACTCATATAAGGCCCCATTAATCCGCTTACAAAAGCCATTGGTAAAATAGAGGCAACTACTGTAAATGTTGCTAAAATAGTTGGATTTCCAACTTCATTTATGGCAAAAATGGCTGCTTGTTTAAATGGTAAGCGTTTAGATTTAAAATGCCGGTGCATATTTTCGGCAATAATAATAGAGTCATCAACCACAATACCTGTTACAAAAACCAAGGCAAAAAGGGTGATTCTATTTAAGGTGTAATCCATAAAATAATAACTAAACAAAGTCAACGCAAAGGTTACAGGTATCGATAAAAATACCACCAATGCACCACGCCATCCCATAGCCAGCATCACCAATAAAGTCACTGCAATAATGGCAATCATCAAATGCATTAACAATTCTGACACTTTATCTGAAGCCGTTTGACCGTAATTTCTGGTCACACTTACGTGGATGTCATTCGGAATTAAAGACTTTTTGAGTAGGGCAATTTTTGAATTTATTTTGTCTGCCAATTTCATGGCATCGCCGCCTTTTTGTTTTGATATAGACAAAGTAACAGCTGCGTATTCTGATTTAAAATCGGCTTTATTTTTGTCATCGGCTTTGCCATAACCAAAAGATACATATTCATTGGGTATTTCGGCACCATCTTTTACCGTAGCTACTTGCTTTAAATACACAGGTTTTTGTTGGTAAACCCCAATAATTAAATTGTTTACATCGTCAACTGATTTAAGAAAATTGCCAGCGTTTACTAAAATCTCTGTGTCGTTAGCGTTATAATGTCCAACTTGAGATTGTTGGTTATTAGCGTTAATTTTTTGAGTAATGCCCAATATATCAACATGATTTTGCGCCATTTTATCTTTATCTAAAACCACACTAATTTCTCTGCTACGACCGCCAATAATTTTTGTTGCTGCAATGCCTTTGATGCTTTTTAGCTGATTGTTGACTTCTTCTGCCAATTGTTTTATCTCAAAATCATTGTAAGTTTCGCTCCAAAAAGTCAAAGATTGCATAGGCACATCATCAACCGCACGGGTTTTTATCAATGGCATTGAAACACCTTGAGGCATCTGATCCATGTGTTTTAAGATTTCGTTATATAGTTGTACGAATGAGCGTTCAATATCTTCTTTTACATAAAACTGAACAATTATCATGGCTTGGCCACTCATTGAAGTCGAATAAATATGTTCTACACCAGGCAGGTTAGAAATGATTTTTTCTAAAGGCGCAGCTATCTTAGTTTCTACTTCTTTTGGTGTGGCACCTGGATATCTTAAAAAGACATCTGCCATTGGTACTTCTATTTGTGGTTCTTCTTCACGCGGAATTAAATAAGAACTAAAAATACCAACCAGCATAAAAGCTATCATCAGCAAAACGGTAAGTTTTGACTCTAAGAAAGCTTTGGCTATTTTTCCTGAAATTCCTTTTTCCATAATGACTTATTTTAAAGTAATGTTTGCGCCGTTGTACAATTTACCTTCGGCACTGGTTATTATTTTTTCGTCGGCTTTTAATCCGCTAAGGACTTCGATGTTATCATTATAATATTTCCCTAAACGCAACCATCTTAAAATGGCTGTGTTTTGCAAACTCACAGAATAAACGCCTGTTAACTGGCCATTATAAACAATGGCTGATTTAGGTATTAAAATAGTTGTCGCGCCTTTTTTATTTCCAGAAAATGCCACAGATACAAACATGCCAGAATAAATATTTTCTGAGCTATTTAATCCGATTTTTACCTGATACAGACCTCCTGAATTTTTTGAAGAAATACTGAGTTCAGTAATGATTCCTGTTAGATGTTTGTTACTAGATTTTACAACAACTTGAACTTGTTCGCCTGTATTTATTTTACCAATCTGACTTTCGTTTACATAACTTTTTACCAAGTAATTGGCCGTATTTTCCATACTTAGTAAAGGCATCCCGGGATTGGCTAAAGCACCATTGTTTATGAATTTCCCGGTAATAACACCATCAAAAGGAGCTTTAATATCAGCGTAAGCTAAATTGGCAGCTACTTCGTTTTGCATTTGTTTGGCGGCTTCTAAACCCGCCTTGGCTTGTTCGTAATTGCTTGTAATATTGTCTAACTCTTTTTGTGATGCGCTGTTTTCTTTAAACAGTTGGGTGAAACGTTCGTAATCTTTTTTTGCATTTATAAAAGCGCTATTGGCTTGGCTGATTTGTGCGTTTACTTGTCCTTTTTTTGCTTTTAAATCGGCGCTATTTAGACTTAACAATAAATCGCCTTTTTTAACTTTATCTCCAATTTTGACATAAACTTTAGCAACTTCTCCCATAAGTCGGGTGCTTATGTTGGCATTTTTGTCGGCTTCAATAGTACCGCTGGCTTCAAATAAAACAGAACTTGGTGTTTCATTAACTTGATAAGTAGCTACTTTTATAGCTTGTATTGTTTCTACTTTAGTTGTTTCTTTTCCACAACTTGAAAATAAGATAATGCTAAAAATGAGCATTGTTAATTTTTGATAAGATGATATAAATGATTTCATATTAATGTTATTTTAAAAGGAAAATTAAATAATTTGATGTGAGGTTATAATTAAAAACAGCCTGATAATATTCAAGTTGTTTGGTTTGGTATTGTGTTTCGGCATTCAACAAATCTGTTGTTTTTTCAAGACCTTGTTTAAACCTGTTGGTTATTATTCTTAAGGATTCGTTGGTTTGCGTTACAGCTATTTTAGTACGCTCTAAATTGCTTTTAGCATCGTTTAGTTGTTGTTTTGTTTTGGCAAGTTCAACTTTCCCTTTGGCTAAATAATCGTTATAACTTAAAGTGAATTTATCTAAAGTTGCTTTTTCTTGAATAACTTTATTTATGTTTTGGCCACCATTAAAAACATTCCAACGCAATTGAATACCCACAAAATAGTTGCCAGCTTTTGTGCTTAAAAAATTTGCAGTATTCCACTCGTAATTAGAAAAGGCATTGGCACGTGGTAAAAATTTAAATTTTGATGCTTTTAAAAGATGTTCTTGCGATTTAACCTGAGCTTGAAAAGCCGAGAAATCACTTCGGTTGGTATTGATGTTTTGTGCTATTAAATCGTCACTCATTAATAATTCTAAAGAATCTGCAGGTTTTAAAACAAAAGTTTGCTCACTATTTAAAAGATAAGACAAATCATTAGAAGTATTGTTAACATAACTTTGCGCCAATTGTAATCTGTTTTTAACTTCAGAAACATTTACAGCAACATTTAAAACATCCGATTTCTGGATAAGTCCTTGTTTAAATACATTGTCGGTTAAAGTTTTGTTGGCTAATGCTGTTTCTAAAGCTTTGTTTAAAACAGCAACCGATTTGTATGCCAATTGTAATTGTAAATAAGTTATTTTTACTTTAAAGGCGATGCCTTCTTTGGTACGCTCAAAAGTTAGTTTTGAAGCGTCAACTTGTGCTTTTACAGCTTTTCTTTGTTGAAAAGCATCGAAGTTTAATAAGGGTTGCTCTAACTGAATTTTGGTGTTAAAGTTTTTAATCTCGGTTGGATTATTCAACACATCTGGATTAAAATCCGCTGCGACGGTAGATTCTTGCAATAATTTAAAACCGAAATTGTTTAACGGATTGTTAGTTATTGACGCCGTATTTGTAATTGAAACACGCGGTAAAAAAGCCGCCGCCGTTTGATTGTACACAGATTTTACAATATCATGACTTTTATCAGATAATTTTATAGAAGTATTATTTTCTAAAGCTTTAGATAAAGCTTCATCTAAACTGATATCTTTTGTCTGTTGCGCCTGTGTTATTGATGCAAACAGCAAAAATAAAATACTTATTAAGTGTAACTTAGACACTTTATTACTCTTTTTTGAACTCATTTTTATAGGTTTAAAACTGAGGCAAAAGTATTTAGAGTTTCAGGTTAAGTGTGTAACAGTAAGCACACACGTATGTAACCAAAGTTACAGGTATTATAAAAAATTGATTTTGTGTTAAAGTTTTTTCTTTCTAACCTTCATATTTAGTGCTTCTACGCCTAATGAAAAAGCTATGGCAAAGTATAAATACCCTTTCGGGATAGCCCCAATTTCATTATTAAATATCACGGTGTGCGATAAATGAGCGGCTTCTGTTATGAGCATAAATCCGATAAGGATTAAAAAAGAAAGTGCCAACATTTGAATGGTTGGATGTTCATTAACAAAATTGCCGATTTGTACTGCAAAAATCATCATAATTAAAATAGAAATAATCACTGCAATAATCATAATGGGTAATGCGCCATTGATACCATTGGTCATACCTACTGCTGTTAAAACAGAATCAAAAGAAAAAATGAGGTCAATTAAAATGATTTGGAACACCACATTATAAACAGAAGAAACCAGTTTTTTTGGTTTTTCATTTTCAGCCGAGTCAAGATTGATGCTTTCAACCTTGTGATGAATTTCTCGGGTGCTTTTAAATAGTAAAAACAAACCACCACCAAATAAAATAAGACTTTGACCTGTAATATCGGCTTTTAGCCAAGATAAATCGAAACTAAAAAATGGATTTTTAAGAGAGATTAGATAAGAGATGCCAAGCAGCAACAATATTCTAGAAATCATGGCAAAAAGCAAGCCTATTCGGGCAGTTTTTTTTTGAGCGTTTTTCTGCAATTTACCTACGGTAATAGAGATAAAAATAATGTTATCAATCCCTAAAACAATTTCTAAAAATGTTAAGGTTAATAAAGCTACCCAAGCTTCTGAATGTAAAAATATTTCGAACATTAGTGTGTTTTTGTAGCGGTGCCTTCTTGTTTGAAATTAGAGTCTTTGTAAAAGGCTTTAAACTGATAAGAATCGCCATCAAATTTAGTAATTTTGACATGAAATGGCGTGCTGTCTAGAGCATTCTTTGGATTCTTTTTAAGCAATATATATTCAAAATTGCTTTTCCATTTAATTAAAAAGGTGTCTTTTTTCCCTTCGTAAGTTTCAACTTGAATAGAATCGTTTCGTTCTGCTATAGAAAAAGTGCTTTTCTTGTCTTTTAAAACTGTTTTAAAAGTACCAGTCTTGTAATAATCAACACCTTTTAATTGCGGTTGGTTACATCCAATAATGAAAATAAAAACTGCTAATATTGTAAAAAGAGAACGCATTATATACCTGTAAAATTTGAAGGTGAAATGGCTAATAATTCTTCTTTAATTTCAGATGAGACATTTAGTTCGTTAATAAAATCGGCCATAGAATCTTTGGTAATTTTAGCATTGGTACGCGTTAAGCTTTTTAAAGCTTCATACGGATTCGGATAATTTTCGCGTCGCAAGATGGTCTGAATAGCTTCGGCAACCACAGCCCAATTATCTTTTAAATCTTTAGCAATAGCTTCTTCATTTAGTATCAATTTACCCAATCCTTTTAAAGTTGATGAAAAACTGATTAATGTATGGGCAATAGGCACGCCAATATTTCTTAAAACGGTAGAATCGGTTAAATCGCGTTGTAATCTTGAAATTGGGAGTTTAGCCGATAGGTGTTCAAACATGGCATTGGCAATACCTAAATTTCCTTCGGAGTTCTCAAAATCAATCGGATTCACTTTATGTGGCATGGCCGAACTGCCCACTTCGCCAGCTTTTATTTTTTGTTTAAAATAGCCCATCGAAATGTACATCCAAACATCGCGATCTAAATCTAACACAATGTTATTAATGCGTTTTAAACCATCAAAAAAGGCAGCTAAATGATCGTAATGTTCAATTTGTGTGGTTGGGAAAGAATGGTGTAAGCCGAGGATATTTTCAACAAAATGACTGCCAAATGCTTTCCAATCCGTTTGAGGATAGGCTACTTTGTGTGCATTATAATTACCAGTAGCGCCTCCGAATTTAGCGGCAAAAGGCACTTGGTTTAATAATTTTAATTGTGCTTCTAAACGCACTACAAAAACATCAAATTCTTTTCCTAGTCTGGTAGGAGAGGCAGGTTGCCCGTGGGTTTTAGCCAACATTGGAATGTCTTTCCATTCGGCAGCTAAAGATTTTAACTGACTTAATAAAGCTTCAAATTCTGGCATGTAAATATCTTGAAAAGCTTCTTTTAAAGAAAGAGGTACAGCGGTATTGTTTATATCTTGCGATGTTAATCCGAAATGAATAAACTCTTTAAAAGCACTTAATTTTAAGGCTTCAAATTTTTCTTTAATAAAATACTCAACGGCTTTTACATCGTGATTCGTAATCTTTTCAATGTCTTTAATTTGTTGGGCATCGGCTAAAGAAAAAGAGGTGTAAATATCGCGTAAAGCCTCGAATTTATTTTTGTCAAAATCTTTAAGTTGTGGCAAGGGTATGTTGCAAAGGGCAATAAAATAGTCAATTTCTACTTTTACACGGTATTTAATTAAAGCGGCTTCAGAAAAATAGGGAGACAAAGCTTTAACTTTATCGTTGTAACGACCATCTATAGGCGATATGGCATTTAAAGAAAATTCAGACATACATATTCTTATTAAGAAGCAAAAATAGAGATTTTATAGCTTAAAATTAGTAATATAAAGTATTTTAATTATGAAGTTATTTTCGGCCAATGGTTTTTTAATAATTAATATTAAGCCAAAATTTACTTAAGATTATTCCTTTTATATAAATGATTAGAAAAGAATTTATACTTTTAAAGTTTTAAATAATCAGAAATATGAACAGTTTTTTTAAATTGGTATTTGCACTAAGTATTTTGAGCGTAACAAGTGTTAAAGCCCAGATGTATGTAAAAGCAAACCCATTTGCACATACATTTTCTATTGTGGCACGTGATTCTGTTACAGGCGATATGGGTGTGGCCGTTCAATCGCATTGGTTTGGTGTGGGTAGTTTGGTGGCGTGGGCAAAAGCAGGTGTTGGCGTAGTGGCAACTCAGTCTTTTGTAAACCCTTCTTTTGGGCCAAAAGGATTGGCTTTAATGGCAAATGGTTTAACGCCTAAAATGGCCGTTACTAATTTGTTAGATTTAGATCCTGGTAAAGAGGTGCGGCAAGTGGCTATGCTTAACGCTCAAGGCGATGTTTTTGCTTATACGGGTAAAAATTGTATTGAATTTGCGGGACAAGAAATGGGTAGAAATTTTTCTGTTCAAGCTAATTTAATGGAGAAATCCACAGTTTGGCCAGCCATGGCTAAAGCTTTTAAAACAACTAAAGGGACGTTGGCAGAACGCTTATTAGCAGCGTTAGATGCGGCTCAAGCCGAAGGTGGCGATATTCGTGGCAAGCAAGCAGCGGCATTAATTGTTGTAAAAGCTGAGGGTTCGGGTAATATTTGGGAGGATACCATCGTTAACTTAAGGGTTGATGACAGTGATGATCCTATAAAAGAATTGCACAGATTACTAAACATTCATACAGCTTATGAGTTTATGAATCAAGGCGATTTGGCTGTAGAAAAAGGCGATTTTAAGTTGGCTAAAGAAAATTATATGAAGGCCCAACAAATGAATCCGGACAATATGGAAATGAAATTTTGGTATGCGGTGACATTGACAAATAATGGTGATTATAAAATAGCAAAACCTATTTTTGCTAAAATATTTAAAGACCATAAAAATTGGCAGGTTCTAATTCCGAGATTGATAAAACCTAAATTACTTATTATAAATGACCAACAGTTAAAAGAATTAATAAATTTATAAAACATGAAAAAATATTTCAAGCTTAAGTACCTTGTCATTTTACTAGTAGTAATTCAGCTTTACAGACCTGCTAAAAATGAATCAACAGAAATATCTGAAAATAGTATTTTAACTACAGAAGCAGTCCCTCAAGAAGTTGCTAAAATTTTAAAAACTTCGTGTTATGATTGTCATTCGAACAATACTGTTTATCCTTGGTATAGTAACATTGCGCCAGTGTCATGGTGGCTAGACAATCATGTTTCTGAAGGCAAAGAAGAGTTGAATTTTGATGCTTGGGGGACGTATTCGCTCAAACGCAAAAACCATAAACTGAAAGAAATAAAAGAAATGTTAGAAGACAAAGAGATGCCCCTTGAAAGTTATTTGTGGATTCATGATGAGGCAAAATTATCTTCAGATCAACAAAAAGCAATCATAGATTGGGCAAGAACTTTGAATCCTGATATTGATAAAAAAGAAGAACGCAGACATAATGACTAAACAGTTTTTATTTATTTTTTCATTCTTATTGATGTCTCAATTTGTTGTGGCGCAAAATAACATCAATCAATTTGATGTTAATGGCAAGCGTCATGGTATTTGGAAAAAGAATTTTAAACTCAATAATAAGTTGCGTTATACAGGGCAATTTAATCATGGTAAAGAGGTAGGTGTTTTTAAATATTACGATATTAATAATGACGAGATTCCTATTGTTATCAGAAAATTTAATGATGTTGATGATTTTGCAGAGGTGTCTTTTTTTACCAAAAAAGGGACTTTGTTAAGCAAAGGAAAAATGTTGGGCAAAGAGCGCATCGGCAAATGGATTTTTTATCAGCCCGACGGAAAATCGGTTTTATCTGAAGAGTTTTATAAAGAGGGTTTGTTAGATGGCGAAGTGAAAGTTTATTATACCAACGGTAAGATTACAGAAATCTCGCATTATCTCAAAGGCATGCTTCATGGCAATTATAAACGCTATGCTGTACGCGGATTTTTATACCAAGACTTAACTTACAATTTTGGAGAACTAGATGGGATGGCTATTTATTACGAGCGTAAGAATGGTGTCATTCTTACCAAAGGTTTATTTAAAAATAACAAACGCGTGGGCACTTGGGAACACTACGAAAATAGCAAACTTATAAGTACAGATGAGCCAGCATTAAAACCTGATAAAACAAAAAATTAAATATCTAGTTGTTTTTTTGTTCGCGCCAAACATCTTTTAATCATCTCAATAGCCTTATCAATGGTTTCTTTTTTAGTTCTAAAAGATAAAAGAGCCATCCGTATAACGTAACTGCCATTTATAACAGTGGAGCTAAAAAACACAGTACCATCTTTGTGAATTTCGGTCATTAAAGTTTCATTAAATTTATTTTCAAGAGCCTTCTCATCTGTTGGATACCAAAAATAACTGATTGACAAATCGGGCAGTGGGCCTACTTTAAAATCAAGCGCACTCAGTTGATTTCTAAAATATTCTGTCAGTACTAATTTCTCTTCTAAACAGGCTATAAAAGGTTCGATGCCATGTAGTTTAAGGGGCAACCATAAACGCAATCCTCTAAAATGTTTGGTGAGTTCTGGCGATACATCGGCAGGGTTTAAGATGTCATCCGTAAAGGCATCTTGCATATAACTCGCAAAATAATGATGCGATTTAAAAACAGCCTTTTTGTCTTTTACCAAAACAGCACCTAATCCGTAAGGTAAAAACAACCCTTTATGTGGATCTATAACCAAAGAATCGGCTTTTTCAATGCCTTTAAAAGCGTCTTTTTTGGCATCAACTAAAATAAAAAATCCGCCATAAGCGCCATCTATATGAAACCATGTATTGTATTTTTTACTGATATCGCCTAAAATATCTAAGGGGTCAATAGCGCCAGTATCTGTAGTTCCAGCAGAGCCTATGATGCAAAAAGGATGCAGGCCTTGCTGTAAATCTACTTTAATTTGTTGTTCCAATTTAATGTGGTCAATTCTAAAATTTTCATCTAGAATTAAATGGTGTACAATAACATCTTCTAAACCAATAATACGCAAAGCTTTATGGATGCAATGATGTACTTGCGGACTTAAATACACCACACTTTTTTCAATTTTTTCGCCTTTTATTTGATGGGCATCACGCGCGGCAGTGAGGGCAATTAAATTGGCAATAGAGCCGCCAGAAGTTAAATTTCCAACAGCGTCACTCGGAAAATGAAACAAATCTTTAAACCAATTTGTAAGTTCATTTTCCATACTTACCGCCCCAGGCGATCCGTAAAAGATACCCGCATATTCGTTAGAAACGGCCGCTAAATAATCACCCAAAGCAGATGTGAAAATACCGCCTCCAGGAACATAGCCAATGTGGCCACCAGAAGAAGGTTTTAAGCCGTTATCAACCACTTCTTTTGTATAAGTTTTTAATAATGAATCAAGTGTCTTTTTGTGATTATCTATTCGTAAATCAGCTAAATTTAATTGTGTATTCTGATTAAAAGTAGGTTTGTCACTTAAAGTGTTTATATAATTATTGCAATAGTTTTGTAAGGTGTTTAGCCAAGCGTTTCGTGTATTTTCATCGGGCTCTAAGGCAGCCGATTTTTTAGCCAAATCGGCTAATTTATTTTCAATTGTGGTCATGTCAAAAATTAAGTTTTACAAAACTAGAATAATTAATTCAGATTTCGCCAATAAACCAAACTGTATTATGGGTATTTTGTATCTTTGCTCCCTTAATTTTATTTCATGAAACGTGTTGTTGTCGGACTTTCTGGTGGTGTAGATTCTAGCGTTGCAGCCTATCTTTTAAAAGAAGCAGGTTACGATGTCATCGGCTTGTTTATGAAAAATTGGCATGATGATTCTGTTACCATTTCTAATGAATGTCCGTGGTTAGAAGATAGCAATGACGCCATGCTGGTGGCCGAAAAATTAGGCATCCCTTTTCAGGTTGTCGATTTAAGTGTTGAGTATAAAGACCGCATTGTAGATTATATGTTTAAGGAATACAAAGCAGGAAGAACACCAAATCCTGATGTGCTTTGTAACCGTGAAATAAAATTCGATTTATTTTTAAAGATTGCCTTAGACTTAGGTGCCGATTATGTAGCCACGGGTCATTATTGTAGAAAGGCCTTTGTTGAAAAAGGTGAAGATCCTGTTTACAGACTCATTGCTGGTAAAGACGCTAATAAAGACCAATCTTATTTTTTATGTCAATTATCGCAAGCACAATTGTCAAAAGCTTTATTTCCGATAGGTGACTTGATTAAACCCGAAGTACGTAAAATTGCTACTGAACAAAATTTGGTAACGGCCGAAAAGAAAGATTCGCAAGGATTATGTTTTATTGGTAAAGTGCGTTTGCCAGAATTTTTGCAACAACAACTCAAACCAAAACAAGGTCAGATTGTACAGATTTCAGAAAATTACGCAGGATATAGCAATCGAAAAACTGAATTTGATTCAAAACACGCATCACTAAAATACCTGTCAGAAAAATACAAATACCAAATTGAAGATGGTAAAGTTGTGGGCACACATCAAGGTGCTTTTTATTTTACCATTGGTCAGCGAAAAGGACTTGCAGTAGGCGGTACTATTGAACCTTTATTTGTTATTTCGACCGATATTGATACCAATATTATTTATACTGGCGAAGGGAACAAGCATCCCGGATTATTTAGAAAAGCATTATTTGTACCTAATGATGATGAACATTGGGTAAGACCCGACTTGGCTTTAAAATCTGGAGAATCCTTAAAAGTGATGTCTAGAATTCGTTACCGTCAACCTTTACAAGAAGCTATTTTACATCAATTTGAAGAAGGTTTGTATGTGGAATTCAGTCAAGAACAATCGGCCATAACCGAAGGCCAATTTGTAGCATGGTATTTAGGAGAAGAATTGGTAGGTTCGGGTGTAATTTCGTAAGTTTACATTTCATTACTAAATTATTTAAATGAAAAGAATTTTACTTTATAGTTTTCTTTTATTTACGTCAATTACATTTTCGCAAGAGCATGCATGGGTGTATTTTGTAGACAAGCCAAATGCGGCTACTTTTATAGCCAGTCCGTTAACAATGCTTTCCCAACGGTCTATTGACAGGCGCACAAAACAAGGCATTAGTCTTGATTCTAAAGATGTGCCCGTTGATTTAAGTTATATAAATCAAGTTGAAAATGCTGCAGGAATATCTGTAAAGGCCAATTCAAAATGGTTAAATGCTGTTCATGTTTTAGGCTCAGTAGCCGATATAAGAGCATTAAAATCTAGCTTTCTTTTTGTTGATTCTATCGATTTTGCTAGTAATAACATTGCTTTTAAAGGACAGAGTTCAAGCGAGATTAAAAAAGTATCGAAATTTGAAACCACCACCACAAGTTTCAATTATGGGTCGTCTGCCACGCAAATTAATATGTTGCATGGCGATTATTTACATCAACAAAATTATACGGGAGCAGGTATGTATATTGCCATTTTAGATGGTGGATTTCCTAGGGTCAATGTTTTTAGCCCTTTCCAGCGGATGAGAGACAACAACCAAATTTTAGGAGGCTACGATTTTGTAAATAGAAACACCAATTTTTATACAGGAGTTTCGCATGGTACATCAGTTTTATCAACTATGGCCGGTTTTGTAGATGGCAGTTTGGTAGGCACAGCACCAGACGCCAGTTATTATTTATTTATTACAGAGGATGGTCCCAACGAAACACCACTAGAAGAGAGTTTGTGGGTCGAAGCTGCCGAGCGTGCCGATAGTTTAGGGGTTGATGTGATTAACACTTCTTTAGGTTATACCACTTTTGACGAATCAAAATACGATTATACTTACGCCGATATGAATGGCAGCACTACTTTTATTTCAAGAGGCGCCGAATTGGCTTTTTCGCGTGGCATGATTTTAGTCAATGCAGCAGGAAATGAAGGAGATAGTAGGACTAGTACGTGGCATTATATTTCGGCACCAGCCGATGCACCCTCAGTATTGAGTATTGGCGCTGTAAATTCAAGTGGAGGAGCAGCTAGTTTTAGCTCTTTTGGTCCAACGTTTGATGGGAGAATAAAACCAGATGTAGATGCCATGGGTGTCTCATCTGTTTTAATAAATAGTTCTGGAAATGTGTCTGTTGGAAACGGCACATCATTTGCTTCCCCAATAATGGCAGGCTTGGTAGCTTGTTTATGGCAAGCCTATCCCAATGCTACCAATGCGCAAATTACCCAAGCCATTAAAAATACTGGCAGTTTATTTGCAACACCAACTGACAACTACCAGTTGGGTTTAGGAATCCCCAATTTTCAAACGGCTTTTACAACCTTAGATGTTAAAGAGATTAAATTGCAAACATTGGGCTTTTATCCCAATCCCGTAAAGGATATAATTTTTATCAATGCACCACAAACAACTTCTGTTAAGGTTGAAATTATGGATGTTTTAGGGAAAAGGGTTTATCAAAAAATGAGATCTCATCTAGAATCTATAAATGTATCTTTTTTATCAAAAGGCATGTATGTGATGTCTCTGAGTACTGATAATAAAAATAAGACATATAAATTAATAAAGCAGTAATGGAAAATTCTATCACAAAATTGTTTGGTATTAAATATCCCATTATTCAAGCGGGTATGGTGTGGGTGAGTGGTTACAAATTGGCGGCGGCAGTTAGTAATGCTGGTGGTTTGGGTTTGATTGGTGCAGGTTCTATGTATCCAGATGTTTTGCGAGAACACATTCAAAAATGCAAGCGTGCTACCGATAAACCTTTTGGGGTAAATCTTCCTTTGTTTTATCCAGATTTAGAGCAAGTTTTTAACATCATTGTAGAAGAAGGTGTTAAAATTGTGTTTACATCGGCGGGAAATCCCAAGCTTTTAACCAAGCGTTTCCAAGATGCAGGTATCAAAGTAGCACATGTTGTAAGCAGTGTGAAATTCGCATTAAAATCGCAAGATGCAGGTGTAGATGCTGTGGTTGCCGAAGGCTTTGAAGCAGGAGGTCATAACGGACGTGAAGAAACCACCACTTTTACTTTAATACCAATGGTTAAAGAACAACTAAAGGTACCATTAATTGCTGCAGGTGGCATTGCTACTGGCCGCGGTATGTTGGCGGCTATGGTGCTTGGCGCTGATGGCGTTCAGATTGGTAGTCGGTTTGTGACGAGCGAGGAGTCATCGGCGCATCAAAATTTTAAAGATACAGTCGTAAATACACCAGATGGTGGTACAGAATTAACTTTAAAAGAATTGATGCCTGTGAGGTTGATTAAAAACGATTTCTATAACCAAGTTCAGGAATTGTATAAAAAGAAAGCATCTATCGAGGAATTGCAAGATCTGTTAGGTCGTGCCAGAGCCAAGAGAGGCATGTTTGAAGGCGACCTTATTGAAGGTGAACTTGAAATTGGTCAGGTAGCTGGATTGATTCATAAAATTATGCCTGCGGGTAAAATAGTTGAAGAGATTATGGCTGAATTTTTATCAGCGAAAGCGCAATTATCATCTTTATAACAGCGCTTTAAAAGCATAAAAAAACCGACTTTATAAAGTCGGTTTTTTTTATTTACAGTTTAGATGGGTTAAAAAAGATTTAAATCATCTAAAGCTTTCATCACGGCTCTAACATGTTCTGCAGAACCTTCTAATAAAGCTTTTTCATCATCGTTCAATTTAAGTTCAATGATTTTTTCGATCCCATTTTTACCCAATTTAACTGGCACACCTAAAGCGATATTTTCCATACCATATTCGCCATTTAACATAGCGCACACAGGGAAAATGCGTTTTTGATCTTTTACAATAGCCTCTACCATTTGAGCAGCTGCAGCACCTGGTGCATACCAAGCAGAAGTGCCTAAAAGATTTACAATTTCGCCACCACCTTTTTTAGTACGATCAACAATTTCGTTAATTTTTGACATTGGTAATAAATCGGTAATAGGAATACCACCTACAGTTGTGTAACGAGGTAACGGTACCATAGTATCGCCATGACCACCCATTAATACAGCCTGAATATCTTTTGGAGAACAATCTAATTCGGTTGCTAAAAAAGCACGGTAACGGGCAGTATCTAAAACGCCAGCCATACCAAATATTTTGCTTGCAGGTTTTTTTGCTGTTAAATAAGCAGCATAAACCATCACGTCAAGTGGGTTAGAAACAATAATTATAACCGCTTCTGGCGAATATTGAATAACTTGCTCGGTAACAATTTTTACAATTTTAGCATTGGTTGCTATTAAATCGTCGCGAGACATACCTGGTTTTCTAGGAATACCAGAAGTAATTACAACTACGTCAGAATTAGCTGACTTACTGTAGTCGTTAGTAGAACCTGTAACTCTGGTGTTAAAATAATTCACCGGAGAAGATTCCCAAATATCTAAAGCCTTACCTTCGGCAAGGTTTTCTTTAATATCGAGCAAAACAACTTCGTTTGCTACTTCGTTTTGTGCAAGTACATTAGCACAGGTTGCACCTACATTTCCTGCGCCTACTACTGTTACCTTCATTGTATTGAATTTAAATTTATTTTAATAATTTATTACTTAGACATCAATATTTGCATAAACTGCATTTTTTTCAATAAATTCTCGTCTAGGTGGTACATCGTCACCCATAAGCATAGAGAAAACCCTATCAGCTTCAGATAGACTGTCAATAGTAACTTTACGAAGTGTTCTAAATTCAGGATCCATTGTGGTTTCCCATAATTGGATGGCATTCATCTCACCCAAACCTTTGTAACGTTGTATTGCAGCAGCACCGCCCATTTTTAGGTTGATTAAATCGCGTTGGTCATCATCCCAAGCGTATTCTTTTTTATTTCCTTTTTTAACCAAATAAAGAGGTGGTGTGGCAATATAAATATGACCACCCTCAATAAGTTCTCTCATATATCTAAAAAAGAAGGTTAAAATAAGTGTCGCAATATGGCTACCATCCACATCGGCATCACACATAATAACTACTTTATGATAGCGCAATTTATCAAGGTTAAGTGCTTGGCTGTCTTCTTCTGTTCCGATTGATACACCAAGAGCGGTGTACATATTTTTTATTTCTTCGTTTTCGAAAACACGGTGACGCATGGCTTTCTCAACATTAAGAATTTTACCTCTAAGTGGTAAAATAGCTTGAAAAGCACGATCACGACCTTGTTTTGCCGTTCCGCCCGCCGAATCTCCCTCAACTAAAAATATTTCACATTTTGAAGGGTCGGTTTCAGAACAGTCACTTAATTTGCCAGGTAAACCGCCAATAGACATGACTGTTTTACGTTGCACCATTTCGCGTGCTTTTTTAGCAGCGTGTCTTGCTTGTGCGGCTAAAATTACTTTTTGCACGATGATTTTAGCATCGTTTGGATTTTCTTCTAAATAGTCTGTTAACATTTCAGAAACAGCTTGGCTTACGGCAGCAGTTACATCGCGGTTCCCTAATTTTGTTTTTGTTTGACCTTCAAATTGAGGCTCGGCAACTTTTACAGAAATGATGGCTGTAAGACCTTCTCTAAAATCATCACCAGCAATTTCGAATTTTAGTTTGTCTAACATGCCAGAATTATCGGCATATTTTTTAAGTGTTCCTGTTAAGCCACGTCTAAATCCGGCAAGGTGAGTACCACCTTCGTGTGTGTTAATATTGTTGACATAAGAGTGTAAATTCTCAGAATAAGAAGAGTTGTAAACCATCGCAACTTCTACAGGAATACCATTCTTTTCTCCTTCAATACTGATAATTTCTTTAATGAGTTGTTCTCTAGATCCGTCAAGGTATTTTATAAATTCGGGTAAACCAATTTCACTATAAAATATTTCACTTATAAAATCACCTTTCTCGTCTTTTTCACGTTCGTCTGTGAGTGTTAATTTTATACCCTTGTTAAGGAAAGATAGTTCTCTTAAACGTGTAGATAAAGTTTCGTAACTATACTCAATAGGCACTTGAAAAATTTCACTATCGGCTTTAAAAGTAACAATCGTACCATTTTCTGTAGATTCACCAATAAGTTTTACAGGATATAAAGCTTTACCTTGAGAATATTCTTGTTGCCAAAGTTTGCCATCGCGTTTTACAACAGCTTTTAATGCGCTAGATAAGGCATTTACAACAGAAACACCAACACCGTGGAGTCCGCCAGAAACTTTATAAGAATCTTTATCAAATTTACCACCAGCGCCAATTTTTGTCATAACCACTTCAAGTGCAGAAACGCCTTCTTTTTTATGGAGGTCAACCGGAATACCACGGCCATTATCTGAAACAGTAATTGAATTATCTTCGTTTATAATGACACCAATTGTATCGCAATAGCCAGCCATCGCTTCGTCAATTGAGTTGTCAATAACTTCGTAGACCAAGTGATGCAATCCTCTAGAACTTACATCTCCAATATACATTGACGGGCGCTTGCGCACGTGTTCCATTCCTTCTAAAGCCTGAATACTGTCGGCCGAATAATCATTCTTTTTTAATTCTTCACTCATAATAAAAAGTGTATTTTTTTAGTAAAATTAGTAACGAACAAATATAAGAAATTGGCACGTCCTTTTAAAGTATTTTTGGGATGATTTTCTTTAAAAAACGATATTTTTTAATTATTAAAAAACAGCTTAAAATAGCTCTAAATAGCCTTAAATTTGATTTTAAGAGTTTTTGTTTGGCTGATTTTTGTGTTAATTTTAAAAAGCTCTTAGAGGCGTGATTTTGAATTTTTTCATTTGAATTTTTAGAAGATAAATGTGAAAATTCTGCAAAAAAAACCCCCACTCCTGATTATTATTTGGAGTGGGGTTTTTAACCAATTCAATATTAAAAGCTGTAATTGTTATATCTCGACTGCGCTCGATAGGACAATTTTTTCTATTTTTTAATAAGCATCATCATGTACATTAGCAATTGCACGGCCAGAAGGATCATTCATATTTTTGAATGACGCATCCCATTCTAGCGCAATTGGTGTGCTGCAAGCCACAGAAGGTACAGAAGGAACCGTTAATGCTGCAGCGTCAGAAGGATAGAACTCTTCGAAAATAGATCGGTAGTAAAATTCTTCTTTTGCCGATGGCGTTTGTAACGGAAACTTATATTTGGCATTTTTTATTTGATCGTCTGTTACAGCTTCATTCACAACTTCTTTTAAAGTGTCAATCCAGTTGTAACCAACACCATCAGAAAATTGCTCTTTTTGACGCCACGCCACACTTTCTGGTAAATATTTTTCGAAAGCTTTTCGCAACACCCATTTTTCCATTCTGTCTGGTGTGATCATTTTATCTTGTGGATTGATGCGCATGGCTACATCCATAAATTCTTTATCTAAAAATGGCACACGTCCTTCAATGCCCCAAGCGGCTAAAGATTTGTTGGCTCTTAAACAATCGTATTGGTATAATTTATCGAGTTTACGCACGGTTTCTTTATGGAATTCTTCGGCATTTGGTGCTTTGTGAAAATAGAGATAACCACCAAATAACTCATCGGCGCCCTCGCCAGATAAAACCATTTTTACGCCCATAGATTTGATGACACGCGCCATTAAAAACATTGGGGTCGAAGCGCGAATGGTTGTAATATCGTAGGTTTCTAAATGGTAAATTACATCTCTAATAGCATCTAGACCTTCTTGAATTGTAAACTCTATTTCGTGGTGAACGGTGTCAATATGTTTGGCAACTTTTCTGGCAGCAGCCAAATCAGGAGAACCTTTTAATCCCACAGAAAAAGAGTGTAATTGTGGCCACCAAGCATCTTGAGTGTCGCCTGATTCTATGCGTTTGTTGGCGTAAATTTTGGCTATAGCCGATGTAATAGAGGAATCTAAACCGCCAGACAATAGCACGCCATAAGGCACATCAGACATAAGCTGACGGTGAATAGCGGCCGAAAGCGCATCGTGTAAATCTTCAATACTGGTTTCATTGTCTTTAACAGCGGCGTAATCGCTCCAATCTCTTTTGTACCATTGGGTTAATTTACCTTCTTTACTTGAATAGTAATGACCTGGAGGAAAAATTTCGATTTTTGTACAATAGCCTTCTAAAGCTTTTAATTCTGAGGCTACATAATAAGTCCCGTTTTTATCCCAACCTTGATATAAAGGAATAATCCCCATATGATCACGTGCAATAAAATAGCTGTCATTTTCTGCATCGTAAAGCGCAAAAGCAAAAATACCGTTTAAATCATCTATAAAATCAACGCCCTTTTCTTTGTAAAGCGCTAGAATAATTTCGCAATCTGATTTTGTTTGAAAAGCAAAAGGCATCTTTAGTTTTTCTCGCAATGCCACATGGTTATAAATTTCGCCATTAGCGGCTAAAATAAGTTGTTGGTCTTCGCTTAATAGTGGTTGTTTCCCAGACGCTGGGTCAACAATAGCCAATCTTTCGTGCGATAAAATAGCTTTATCACTACAATATATACCGCTCCAATCTGGACCGCGGTGGCGAATTTTTTTCGACATTTCTAAGAGTTGAGGTCTTAAGCCTTCGGCATCTTGTTTTAATTCAAAGGCGCATACAATTCCGCACATAATTATTTTGTTTAATATTACAATGCAAATAACCATAAAAGCTTACATATATTAGTTATAAAACATTTAAATGGTTTAAATAATAAATTAAAAAATCAAAATAAATATAAATATGTAACTATTATACAATATTTTATAATCTTCACTTAAAATGTTAAACTTTTAGGGTGAATTTGTTTTATTTGATTGAATGACTAGATTTACCCTAAATATAAAAATCAAAAACTTATGAAAAATTTAAAAATATCGGGTTTGTTAGTTGTACTATTCCTTTTCGTGGGGACAATGACTGGTTTCGGCCAAGAAGGCGTAAAGTTTTCTAGATTAGACCTCAGTCCAGCTGATATTACTTTACTTCGACTAGAAAAAGATGCGCCTGTTGCTGTTAAAGTAATTTATGGACGTCCACAAATAAAAGGGCGTACAGTTTTTGGCGGATTGGTGCCTTATGATAAAATTTGGCGCACAGGTGCTAATGAAGCTACTGAAATTACTTTTTATAAAGATGCAAAATTTGGTGGCAAAAAAATTCCTGCGGGTACCTATGTTTTACATACCATACCGGGTGAAAAAGAATGGACTATTATTCTGAATAAAAACCTCAATGTTTGGGGCGCTTATGCTTACGACCAAGCTGCAGATTTGGTGCGTTTTAAAGTAAAACCTTCAACTGCTGAAGCATCTTTAGAAGCCTTTTCAATTGCTTTTGATAAAAGCAAAAATATGGCTATGGTTTTAGGTTGGGATAAAACACGCGTTGTTATTCCTCTTAAATTTTAAATAAAAATAAGAGCTATAGAGATAAAAAAAACCGAGCCCAGCTCGGTTTTTTTTATGAAATTTAGTGTCTGTTTATTTTAGTTTTTCGCCATTAATATAAGTCTCCAAAATTTTAGTGTCTGGTACTTTATGGATATCAACTGCCATAATATCTTGATCGATTATAATAAAATCGGCAAACTTACCTATTTCAATACTGCCTTTTTCAGCTTCTTCAAAATTGCTATAAGCAGCCCAAATAGTCATGCCTTTGAGCGTTTCTTCTCTTGTTAGAGCATTCTCCATTTGAAATCCGTCAGTTGGATAATTGTTAAGATCTTGTCGTGCTACAGCAGCATAAAATGTCAACATCGGATCAACTTTTTCTACAGGAAAATCGGTTCCCAAAGCTACTTTTCCGTATGCATTTAATAAATCTTTATAGGCATATGCGCCTTTTAAACGCTCAGAGCCTAATCGGTCACCAGCCCAATACATATCGCTTGTGGCGTGTGTAGATTGTATCGATGGGAGGATGTTTTTATAGTATTTAAAATCTTCTGGAGACACCACTTGGGCATGTTCTACACGCCAACGTCTGTTGTTTTTACCTTTTAAAATGGCGTTATAAGTTTCTAAAATATAATGATTGGCAGAATCGCCAATGGCATGTGTATTCATTTGATAATCAGAATTCACAATCCGTTTAGAGATGCTTTTAATAGTTTTTAAATCTGTGACAAAAGCGCCAAAATGATTGTGTTTGTCAGCATATGGTTTACGTAAGGCTGCACCTCTTGAACCCAAAGCACCATCAGCATAAACTTTAAAGGAGCGAATATTAAGCCTGTCGGTTTTTATAATGCCTTTATTAATATAATAGTCCAAATTTTCTGGTGTGGCAGACACCATACCGTAGATGCGTATTTTTAAATCACCCGATTGTTGTAAACTATCAATTAACTCAAGATTATCTTTTGATAAGCCAGCATCGTCAACTGTAGTTAAACCAAGATCGATACAAATTTTTTGGGCGTCAAGCAATGCCTGAATTTGTGTTGCTTTTGATGGATTTGGAATGACGGCATAAACCATATCCATAGCATTGTCAATTAAAACGCCCGTAATTTTGCCATTTTCTTTGATAATTTCACCACCAGTAACCTTTGTTTTAACTGTAATGCCAGCTAAGTTTAAAGCCGTTTGGTTAACCAACAAAGCATGCCCATCAATACGGGTAACGGCCACTGGTGTATTCGGAAAAAGAATATCTAATTTTTCTTTGGTCGGAAACTCTTTTATGGTCCAATCGTTTTGATCCCAGCCACGGCCTGTAATAAAAGAGGTTTGTTTACTATCTTGAAAATCTTTAATTTTTTGAAGCACTTCGTCATAGCTTTTTGTACCAGTTAAATCGACTTTTTGTTGTTGTAAACCCATTCCGAAAAAATGACAATGCGCATCAATTAATCCAGGCACAATGGTTTTGCCTTCAGCATCAACTTTATTGCTACTTTTAAACCTATTTAAAATGGCGTCGGTGGAGCCAATACCTACAAACTTACCATCTTTAATTGCCAAGGCTTCGGCTGTAGTAAAGTTATTATTTACAGTATAAACGGTTGCGTTAATAACAATTAAATCAGCTTGTTTTTTAGTAACGCAAGAAATGCTTAAAACACCAATAAGTAGTAAAAGGATGTATTTATTCATGGGGTAGGTTTTAATTGAATGTGTAAATATATAAATACTAAAGCTTATTTTTTTCACTTTAAGAGTTTAAGTTTAACTTTGCCAACTTAATGAAAAATCATTGCCGAGGTTTTTGTGATGATATAAAGATGTAAGAAAATTACAATGAGTTACCATTTTAATGAGATAGAGGCCAAATGGCAAAAATATTGGGCAGAAAACCAAACATTTAAAGCCGAAAATATAAGTGATAAACCAAAGTTTTATGTGCTTGATATGTTTCCGTATCCAAGTGGCGCGGGTTTGCACGTTGGGCATCCGTTGGGCTATATTGCTAGTGATATTTATGCACGTTACAAACGCCACAAAGGTTTTAACGTCATGCATCCGCAAGGCTATGATTCTTTTGGATTGCCCGCCGAACAATATGCCATTCAGACCGGCCAACATCCTGCGGTAACGACCGAAGCCAATATTAAAACCTATCGCAAACAACTCGATCAAATTGGCTTTTCATTCGATTGGAGTCGCGAAGTGCGCACCTCAGATCCTAATTATTATAAATGGACCCAGTGGATTTTTATCCAATTATTCAACTCGTGGTACAATAAAACTTCCGATAAGGCAGAAGATATTAAAAGCTTAATTGCTGTTTTCGAAAAAGAAGGCAATGCCACTATTAACGCTGCCGCTGATGATGATATCCAATCTTTTACGGCATCCGAATGGAAAAACTTTTCGGAGATTAAACAACAAGAAATTTTATTGCAATACCGATTGACATTTTTGTCGGAAACCGAAGTGAATTGGTGTCCTGCTTTAGGGACGGTTTTAGCAAATGACGAAATTGTAAACGGCGTTTCAGAACGTGGTGGACATACAGTTGTTCGTAAAAAAATGAAACAATGGAGTATGCGTATTACGGCTTACGCGCAGCGTTTACTTGATGGATTGCAAAAAATAGATTGGCCACAACCTTTAAAAGATTCTCAGACTTATTGGATTGGTAGGAGTGAAGGAGCTATGGTTTCTTTCGACGTCATTGCGAGTGAAATCGCACCATCTCAAACACATAAAATTAGTGTGTTTACGACTAGACCCGACACCATTTTTGGTGTGAGTTTTATGACTTTAGCGCCAGAACATGAGTTGGTGTCAAAAATTACAACAGATGCTCAAAAAGCAGCTGTTGAAGCTTATATAAAAGCCACCGCAAAACGCAGTGAATTAGAGCGTATGGCCGATGTAAAAACCATTTCTGGTGTGTTTACGGGCGCTTATGCTTTACATCCGTTTTCGGGTAAAAAAGCACCCATCTGGATTGGCGATTACGTGTTGGCAGGTTACGGCACTGGTGCGGTTATGGCTGTGCCTTGTGGCGATGAGCGTGATTATGCCTTTGCCAAACATTTTGATTTAGACATTCCAAATATTTTTGAAAGTGTCGATATTTCTCAAGAAGCACATACCGATAAAGAAGGCACTAAAATTGCCAATTCCGATTTCTTAAATGGTTTGCCTTATAAAAAGGCGATGAAAACAATTATTTACGAAATTGAGAAACGTGGTTTAGGTTACGGAAAAATAAATTACCGTTTGCGCGATGCCGTTTTTAGCCGTCAGCGGTATTGGGGAGAACCATTTCCAGTGTATTACAAAAACGGTTTGCCTCAAATGATCGACAAACAGTATTTGCCCATTGTGTTGCCAGAAGTAGAGAAATATCTCCCTACCGAAGATGGCAAACCACCCTTGGGAAATGCCACTACTTGGGCTTGGAATACTAATACCAATAAAGTGGTAAGTAATGATCTTGTCACCCTGAGCGGAGTCGAAGGGTCTCAAAAAGACAACGGTATTTATCCTTTAGAACTCAACACCATGCCGGGTTGGGCGGGTAGTTCACAATATTTTAACCGCTATATGGACCCGCAAAACAACGATGACATATTTTCGAAAGAAGCGGTAAATTATTGGCAAGATGTCGATTTATACATTGGCGGTAGCGAACATGCCACGGGCCATTTATTGTATTCTCGTTTTTGGCAAAAATTTATGTTTGATAAAGGCTTGGTGCCACAAGATGAATATGCCAAAAAACTGATTAACCAAGGGATGATTACGGGGATATCATTATTTATTACCAAATATTCATTGTGTGATAAACCAGAAACAATCCCATATGAGGGTAATGGTAAAATTGTTTTGGCTAATTCAGATTATGACCACAATGATTCTATTGATTTAGCTATTGTCCAAGTAAATGATAAAAGTTATGGGTTAATTTGTGAATACGTTTACCATGTTCCTGTTAATCTTGCAATGGGAAATAGAATTTATATAGAAAACTTAAAGCTCCTTTTAGATACAGATAGGCGATTTGAAAATATTGAAATCGAGCAGGTTTTATGGGATGGAGAAGATAAAAATGGCAAGTATGTTTCTTTGAGAAGCGAAGTCGAAAAAATGTCTAAGTCCAAATACAATGTGGTTAATCCAGATCAGATTTGTATTGACTATGGCGCTGATAGTTTGCGCATGTTCGAAATGTTTTTAGGGCCACTTGAGCAATCAAAACCATGGAAAACTTCGGGTATTTCTGGTGTGCACAGTTTCCTTAAAAAAATGTGGAAATTGTACCATTCGGATACTGATGGCGCGTTTTATGTTTCGGAAGAGGAAGCAACTAAAGAAGAACTAAAAACTTTACATAAAACCATAAAAAAAGTAGAAGAGGATATTGCCAATTTCTCATTTAATACATCGGTGTCAACCTTTATGATTGCCGTAAATGAGCTCACTGCTTTACACTGTAATAAACGCGCTATTTTAGAACCTTTAGCCATTATTATTGAACCCTATGCGCCGCATATTGCCGAAGAGTTGTGGGAAAAATTAGGCCATAGCGACTCTGTTTCAACTGCCGATTTCCCTGTGTTTGAAGCTAAATATTTGGTAGAAAGCAGCAAGGTTTATCCAGTGTCATTTAACGGAAAAATGCGTTTCACCATAGAATTATCGTTAGATTTATCAAAAGAGGAGATAGAAAAAGCCGTTATGGCACATGAAAAAACACAAGAACAATTACAAGGACGCACACCTAAAAAAGTGATTGTTGTGCCGGGTAAGATTGTGAATATTGTGGGGTAATTGCCCATCGTATCCCGAAGTTTCGGGACTTCCCAAAGGGAAGGACTTAAAATTGATGATTACACCCTTTCCTTTGGAAAGGGTGGGGATAGGATTTTTTTAATATTATATAATTAAATGATAGATACTTACGAAATAATTGGATTAATAGCTGCGCTTTGTACAACGGTAGCTTTTGTGCCGCAAGTATATAAAACATGGAAATCTAAATCGGTAGATAATTTATCATTAACAATGTACACCGTGTTTTTTATAGGTGTTTTATTGTGGCTTATTTATGGCATTCATTTAAACAGTTTGGCTATTATATTGGCCAATTCGTTTACATCGGTTTTAGCATTACTACTTATTATATTTAAACTACGTTATAAATAATAAGGGTTAAATTTTTAAAAGCGTATTTATAGGGTGTTATTTTTGTGTTTTTCATATTTTCTTTAACATAATTTTAAGATTTCTCGGGTGTTTATTTTCTATTTTCGGAGTTCATAATCATTGCTAGGCTTTTTAGAGTCTGGTTTTAAATCAACTTTCTATGATACATAAATATTTACCCAGACTTTTGGCTTTTGTATTGGTCTTTTCGGTTATTGGAACTGTAGATGCACAAAAGAAAAAAAAGAAAAAGAAAAAAGGAGATGTGACTGCCGTTGCACCAAAACCTAAACCAAAACCAAAAAAAGACGCTATTTTGCCTTATGGCGATGTGGTTACAAAAGAATTTAAAACAGACGAAGGTTTGTTTAAAGTCCACCAAAACGAGGATAATTATTTGTTTGAGATTCCTAATAATATGTTAGACAAAGAAATGCTCATGGTTACACGTATTGCCAAAACGGCTTCGGGTCTTGGCTTTGGTGGTGGCAAACAAAACGAACAGGTTTTAAGATGGCAACGTCATGGTAAAAAAATATTACTAAGAGTTGTTTCTTATAATGTTGTGGCGAACGATTCTTTACCAATTCATGAAGCTGTTGTCAATTCGAATTTTGAACCTATTTTATACAGCTTTCCTATAAAAGCCTTTAATAAAGACACCACAGCTGTTGTTATTGATGCAACCGATTTATTTGCTAAAGATGTGCCAGCAATTGCCTTACAAAATAGCAGGCGAAAAGGTTTGAAAGTATCACGATTCGATGCTTCAAGATCTTATATTGAACGCATCAGCAGCTATCCGCAAAACATAGAAATGCGTCATGTAAAAACGTATATTTCATCGGCACCACCGTCAAATTCTAGTACGGGTTCAATTACATTGATGTTTAGCAATTCTATGATTCTATTGCCAGAAGTGCCTATGAAACGTCGTATTTTTGATCAACGTGTGGGTTGGTTTACATCAGGTCAAACCGATTATGGTTTAGCCGATCAAAAAAGTAAGAGTGTAGAATTTTTAGACCGCTGGCGTCTTGAGGTTAAAGATGAAGACATCGAAAAATTTAAACGCGGCGAACTTGTTGAACCTAAAAAACAAATTGTTTATTATATTGATAGAGCGACTCCTGTAAAATGGCGTAAATACATAAAACAAGGCATAGATGATTGGCAAGTGGCTTTTGAAGCAGCTGGTTTTAAAAAGGCCATTATTGCAAAAGACCCGCCTACAAAAGAAGAAGATCCAGAATGGTCTCCAGAAGATGTGCGTTATTCTGTGGTGCGTTATTTGGCATCGCCAATACCTAATGCTAATGGTCCTCACGTAAGTGACCCACGTTCTGGTGAGATTTTAGAATCTGATATTAATTGGTATCACAACGTTATGACTTTGCTACACAATTGGTTCTTTGTGCAAACGGCGGCTATAAATCCAGAGGCTCAGAAACCCGGATTTAAAGATGAAGTGATGGGAGAATTGGTAAAATTTGTATCTTCTCACGAGGTAGGGCACACATTAGGTTTGCCTCATAATATGGGTGCAAGTTCTACTTATCCGGTAGATTCTCTGCGATCTGCAACTTTTACAAAAGCATATGGTACTGCTCCTTCTATAATGGATTATGCACGTTTTAATTATGTGGCACAGCCAGGTGATAAAGGTGTGGCGCTTATGCCAAATATTGGTATTTATGACAAGTATGCCATTAGTTGGGCTTACCGTCCAATCTTGGATGCCAAAACACCAGCCGATGAAAAGAAAACTTTAGATGCGTGGATTTTAAAACATGCCGGTGACCCGATGTACAGATTTGGGCAACAACAAGTAGGTGACATCGTTGACCCTAGTTCTCAAACAGAAGATTTAGGTGATGATGCCGTTAAAGCAGGGACTTATGGAATTGAAAATTTAAAACGCATTGTGCCCAATTTAACAACTTGGTTGGCTGTAGATGGTCAAAATTATGATGATGTAAAAACAATGTACGGACAAGTATTGAGTCAGTTTAACCGTTATATGGGACACTCGGCTTCAAATATTGGGGGTGCTTACGAAAATTACAAGGCCTTTGGTCAAGACGGTGCGGTTTATACTTTTGTATCAAAAGCAAAGCAACAAAAGAATATGCAGTTTTTACAAAGTCAGTTGTTTGCCACACCAAAATGGCTTATTAATAAAGATATTTTTGACAAGACTGAGTTTTCTGGAAATGTAGAACGCATTCGTGCTACCCAAGAACGTACTTTAAAAGGCTTGTTGAGTATTGGCCGTATGGGTAGATTGGTAGAAAACGAAACTCTTAACGGCAATAAAGCTTATACCTTAATTAATATGATGGATGAATTAAGACACGGTATTTGGTCTGAATTGGCATCGGGAAAAAGTATTGATACTTATCGTCGTAATTTACAACGGGCTTATATTGATAGAATGGCCTATTTAATGACGGTTAAAAATCAGTCAAAATTACCTAATTATGGGCGTTATGCAAAAGGCACAAAAGTAGAAATCAATCAATCTGATATTAGATCGGTTGTGAGAGGCGAATTGAATATTTTAAAACGTGCTATATCAAAAGCAATAGCGACATCTCCTAACAGAAATTCACGTTATCATTTACAAGATGCTTTAAAACGTATTGATAATATTTTGGATCCTAAATAATAAGGTGTACATAATTTTTAAAAAGGCTGTCTTATTAAGACAGCCTTTTTTTTATTTATAAATCTTCTCAATACAATTCCGATAACAATCGGAATCACTCGAAGGGGCGATAAGGTGTTTTTTATTTTAATTTAAAAGTCATCATTAGTGGCAAATGGTCTGAAGCATCGCCCATTTCTGTCAAAACCCTGCTGTTTATTTCTTCGATAAAATTTTTGTTGTAAAGGATATAATCAATCCGTTTGCTTGGGTTTATTGAGTTGAAGGTATTTGGGTAAGGTATTTTATAAGCGGCAATGCCAATATCTGGGCTATTTATAATGGGTGCAATACTGGCATCGGTAAATTTAATATCACTGTTAAAGTCGCCCACCAATAAAGTTGGATAGCTGTCTTTATACCTATTATATATAGCCAACATTTTTTTAGTTTGGATGTCTCTTGTCGGTTTATCAAAAGCTTCAAGATGTACATTTATCACCACAACAGTTTTACCATTAATATTTATTTTATCAACTTGCGCCAAACGGTCTAAATAAAAAGCCGTTCTGTAAAAAGGCGCATCCGCAACAGCGTCTAAAATAATACGTTCTTGTGACGTGATGGGATATTGACTCAATACAGATTGCCCAGAATAAATGCGCCCGAAATGCATAGATAAGGGCCAATACGGAAAAGCCACATAACGCTTATCCCAATTGACGGTTTGCCCGATAAATGGATAGCCTAGCTTGGCGATTTCTAGTTGTTGATTGACATCATAAGACCGTGCCGATTCAAAATCGATTTCCTGAAAAGCTAAAATATCAATATTTAAAGGCGCTAAAACAGATTTTACTTTTAAAAGGTTATTGTCAAAAAGTGATTTTGGTTTGGCAACAGGCAGATTATTGGTCATCCCGCTGAGGTATCCTATATTATAGGTAGCAATACTAAAAATAGAATCGTTTGCAGATGAGTTTTTTGTTTCGGTATTTATGATAATACTCTTTTCTTTTAAAGGATGAACACTTGAAGATCCCCAAAAGAAGAAGCCAACAAAAACAATGAATAAAACTAAAAGTATCTTAAGGGTGATTTTAAGAAAGCGTGTCATAAATAAATAGGATAAAATTAAATGTAAATAAAAGTATTAAAAGTGTAAATATATGTATATTTGCAACCCAAAATAATAATCTTTAAAAGAATAGATGAAAGGAGGTGCCTACTTATGTTAATTATTCCTGTAAAAGACGGTGAAAACATAGACAGAGCTTTAAAACGCTTTAAACGAAAGTTTGATAGAACCAAAACTATGAAAAACTTACGCGAGCGCAAACAGTTCACAAAACCTTCTGTGTCAAACAGAGCACAAAATATTAAAGCAGCTTACGTTCAAAGAAGAAGAACTTCTGAAGATCAAGCTTAATTTTTTGAAATTATAAAACTTCAAGCCCTTATTTAATAAAGACTATTCGTAACTTTGTTAACTAAGGGTTTTTTTATGTCTATCACTTCCTTTATTTCTTATATTTCTTTAGAAAAGAAACAATCACCGTTAACGGTAAAGGCTTACCATACCGATTTAAATAATTTCGCATCCTTTTGTTCTCAAAATTTCGATTTAAAAACCATAGATGAGGTGTCTTATTCAGAAATCAGGTCATGGATAGTAGATTTGGTTGGTCAAAAAAACAGCAATAGTTCTATAAATAGAAAGATAAGTGCGCTACAATCGTTCTATAAATTCTTGTTAAAGACAAAAACTATTGAAAGCAATCCACTACAAAAACACAAGCCTTTAAAAAAAGAAAAGAAGCTTCAAGTGCCTTTTTCTGAAAAAGAAATAGCACAAGTTATAGATAACCTTAACGGATTAGACGATTTTATAAGCTTAAGAGACAAACTTATGATTGAAATGTTTTACGGAACAGGCATGCGCCGAAGCGAACTCATCAATCTTAAGTTAAAAGATGTTGATATTTCAAATAGGACCATTAAAGTGTTGGGCAAACGTAATAAAGAACGCTATATTCCGTTATTAGGTTTTGTAATAAAAAGTCTTGAAAACTATATGCTTAAAAAGACAGAAATTAAAACAGATTCCGAAAATCTTTTTATCACAGATAAAGGAAAAAAAGTTTACGATTCTCTTGTATATAGGCTAATAAAAAACTACTTTAGTGCTGTGTCTTCAAAGGTAAAAAAGAGCCCACATATTATACGACACTCTTTTGCTACACATTTATTAAATGAAGGCGCCGATTTAAATGCTATTAAAGAATTGTTGGGTCACGCCAGCTTAGCATCAACTCAAATTTATGCCAATAATAGTTTGGGTAAAATAAAAGAAGTGTATAACCAAGCTCATCCTAGAAGCTCTAAAAATTAAAAGTTATGAAAGTATCTATTCAGTCCGTTAATTTTAATGCCGATAAAGCACTTATCGATTTTGTAGAAGAAAAAGCAAAACAATTGGATAAATTTTACGATAAAATTATAAATATTGAAGTGTTTTTAAAGGTTCAACAAACAGCAGAGAAAGATAATAAGCATGTAGAGATAAAAATAAGCATTCCTGGCGATGAATTTATGGTTAAAAAACAGGCCAAATATATGGAGGAAGGTGTTAATATGGCGCTTGATACACTTAAAAGACAACTCCTAAAAAAGAAGGAAAAAATACGCGACTAAACAATAAAAAAAAATACATAAAAAAAGTTTTGTAAAAGAGATAAAACTTTATACATTTGCAGACCGTTAGAAATAGCGGTTTGTTTTTTTAAAAGCCGATGTAGCTCAGCTGGCTAGAGCAGCTGATTTGTAATCAGCAGGTCGTGGGTTCGAGTCCCTCTATCGGCTCAAAACAAAAGCAGATAATTGCAAATGCTTTAAGTGCGAATTTAAAGTGTTTGCTTGTGGAGTTTAAAAACAACACTATCTGATTAGTTCTTTGATAATACGGTGAGATACTCAAGTGGCCAACGAGGGCAGACTGTAAATCTGCTGCGCAAGCTTCGAAGGTTCGAATCCTTCTCTCACCACATTTCAAAAATTAATTTTTTTGAAATTCGGAATTATAAAGAAATATTGCGGGAGTAGCTCAGTTGGTAGAGCTTCAGCCTTCCAAGCTGACTGTCGCCGGTTCGAGCCCGGTCTCCCGCTCTAAAAATCTTTAAGCCGGTGTAGCTCAGGGGTAGAGCGTTTCCTTGGTAAGGAAGAGGTCACGGGTTCAATTCCCGTTGCTGGCTCTATTAAGCAAAAGGCAATAAGTAAAGATTTGATACAATAATAAAGTAGATTAAAATAAACACTAAATAATAACTAAGAATTAAATTTAATAATCATGGCAAAAGAAAATTTTGATCGTTCCAAGCCCCATTTAAACATTGGTACAATTGGACACGTAGATCACGGTAAAACAACTTTAACCGCAGCTATTACAATAGTATTGGCAGAAAAAGGGCTTTGTAAAATAATGGACTTTGATCAAATTGACAATGCTCCTGAAGAAAAAGAAAGAGGTATTACAATTAATACGGCTCACGTTGAATATTCAACAGCTAATCGTCATTACGCGCATGTTGACTGTCCAGGTCACGCGGATTACGTTAAGAACATGGTTACTGGTGCTGCTCAAATGGACGGTGCTATCATCGTTGTTGCTGCAACAGATGGACCAATGCCTCAAACAAGAGAGCATATCTTATTAGGTCGTCAAGTTGGTATTCCAAGATTGGTTGTATTCATGAATAAAGTGGATATGGTTGATGATGAAGAATTATTAGAATTGGTAGAAATGGAAATTAGAGAGTTACTTTCTTTCTATGACTATGATGGGGATAACACACCAGTTATTCAAGGATCTGCTTTAGGAGGTTTGAACAAAGAGCCTAAATGGATGGAAAAAATCATGGAATTGATGGATGCCGTTGATACTTGGATTGAATTACCAAAACGTGATATTGATAAAGATTTCCTTATGCCAGTTGAAGATGTATTCTCAATTACTGGACGTGGCACTGTAGCAACTGGCCGTATTGAAACAGGTGTTGCTAATACTGGTGATGCTGTTGAAATTATTGGTATGGGTGCCGAAAAATTAACGTCTGTTGTAACAGGTGTTGAAATGTTTAGAAAAATATTAGATAGAGGTGAAGCTGGAGATAACGTAGGTATCTTATTAAGAGGTATTGCAAAAGAAGATATCCGTAGAGGTATGGTAATTTGTAAACCAAAATCTGTAACACCACACGATTTCTTTAAAGCTGAGGTTTATATCCTTAAAAAAGAAGAAGGTGGTCGTCACACACCATTCCATAACAATTACCGTCCACAATTCTATGTTAGAACAACAGACGTAACAGGAACTATTCAATTACCAGCAGGTGTTGAGATGGTTATGCCTGGAGATAACTTAACTATTGAAGTTAAATTACACCAAGCAATTGCTATGAACGTTGGATTAAGATTTGCTATCCGTGAGGGTGGTAGAACTGTAGGAGCAGGTCAAGTTACCGAAATCCTTTAGTTAAAATCTTTATAAAAACTTTATAAGGTGCTTCTCTAAAATAGAGAAAGCACCTTGTATTTACGGGTGTAGCTCAGTTGGTAGAGCACTGGTCTCCAAAACCAGGTGTCGGGAGTTCGAGTCTCTCCTCCCGTGCAAACAAAAATAACATGAGGCTTAAATTATCTTAAGCGCTAATCCTACAAAGGGTTTTATAAAAGCTAAAAGATAATTTTTAATCCCATGAAAATGGTTTAAAATATGAATGCTATTAATTATATCGTAGAGTCGTTCAAAGAATTACAATCAAGAGTAACTTGGTTATCTTGGGGAGAAGCTCAAAACTCAACCTTAGTTGTTGCTGTATTTACCGTGCTTTTTGCTTTGGCAATATTTTTTGCAGATAAATTCTTTCAATTTGGTTTAGATAGCTATTTTAGTTTATTTAATTAAAAAAAATTATGGCTGAATCTGTAAAAGACTGGTATGTAATACGCGCTGTTGGCGGTCAAGAAAATAAGGTAAGAACTTATATTGAGACCGAAATTTCGCGCTTAGGATTATCAGATTATGTTGATCAAGTATTGGTACCTACCGAAAAAGTGGTTCAAATACGTGACGGGAAACGCATAACAAAAGAACGTGTTTATTTTCCTGGGTACATAATGATTCAAGCTAATTTAAGTGGCGAATTGCCACATATTATAAAAGCTGTTACAGGCGTTATTGGTTTTTTAGGTGAAACAAAAGGTGGCGATCCGGTAAGATTAAGAAAATCTGAAGTTAACAGAATGTTAGGTAAGGTTGATGAATTATCTGTAGAAAGTGAAAATATAGCTATTCCTTTTTCTATAGGCGAAACGGTGAAAGTTATAGATGGTCCATTTAATGGATTTGATGGCGCTATCGAAAAAATTAATGAAGATAAACGTAAACTTGAAGTAATGGTTAAAATTTTCGGTAGAAAAACACCATTAGAATTGAGTTATATGCAAGTAGAAAAAATATCATAACTGTTACAATAAATAATTTGTGATTTTCTGATAAGCTTCCATCATTAGAAAATCTAACTAAAGTTTAAAACATGGCAAAAGAAATAAGCAAAGTTGTAAAATTACAAGTGCGTGGAGGAGCTGCAAACCCTTCACCACCAGTAGGACCAGCTTTAGGTGCGGCCGGCGTTAATATTATGGAGTTCTGTAAGCAATTTAATGCTAGAACCCAAGACAAACCAGGGAAAGTCTTACCAGTATCTATTACTGTATATAAAGATAAATCTTTTGATTTTGTTGTTAAAACGACACCAGCAGCAGTGCAATTATTAGAAGCAGCAAAAGTTAAAAAAGGTTCAGGAGAACCTAATAGAGCGAAAATAGCTAGTGTAACCTGGGATCAAATCAGAACAATAGCCGAAGACAAAATGGTAGATTTAAATGCTTTTAAAGTAGAATCTGCTATGAAAATGATTGCTGGTACAGCACGTTCTATGGGATTAACTGTTAAAGGAAATGCTCCTGCTTAAACTTTATAACTTTTAAAAGAAATGACAAAAATAACTAAAAAGCAAAAAGAAGTTAAAGCTAAATTAGATACTAATAAAGTATATTCTTTAGTAGAGGCTTCAGCTTTAGTAAAAGAAATTACCAACGTAAATTTTGATGCGTCAATTGATTTAGCAGTTCGTTTGGGTGTAGATCCAAGAAAAGCCAATCAAATGGTTCGTGGTGTGGTTACATTGCCTCATGGTACAGGTAAAGATGTTAAAGTCTTAGCTCTTGTAACTCCAGACAAAGAAGCCGAAGCTACAGAAGCAGGTGCAGATTACGTAGGTTTAGACGAGTACCTTAAAAAAATTAAGGAAGGATGGACGGATGTTGACGTTATAATAACGATGCCAAGTGTGATGGGTAAATTAGGCCCTTTAGGTAGAATTTTAGGTCCTAGAGGTTTAATGCCTAATCCAAAAACTGGTACAGTTACAATGGATGTTGCCAAAGCCGTAAAAGATGTGAAAGCTGGTAAAATTGACTTTAAAGTTGAAAAAACAGGTATTATTCATGCCGCTATAGGTAAAGCATCTTTCGAAGCAGATAAAATTGTAGATAATGCAAATGAATTGCTTCATACAATCGTAAAATTAAAACCAACAGCATCAAAAGGCACTTATATAAAAAGCATTTATATGTCAAGTACTATGAGCCCTAGTTTAGCTATTGAGACTAAATTGGTTTAACGTTAAGCAATAAATTATTATGACTAGAGAAGAAAAAGCACAAGTAATAGAAAGCTTAACAACAACCTTAGCCGAAAATAACACTATTTATTTAGCAGATATTTCGGGATTGAATGCTGTATTAACTTCTAATTTAAGACGCGCTTGTTTTAAAGCCAATGTTAATTTAGCTGTTGTTAAGAACACATTGCTAAGTAAAGCAATGGAGAAATCTGATAAAGATTTTGGAGAATTGCAAGATATTTTAAAAGGGAATACGTCTATAATGACTGCATCAGCAAGTAATGCGCCTGCAAAAGTTATAAAAGATTTCCGTAAAAAATCTGATAGACCTATTTTAAAAGGCGCCTATGTTGAGGAGTCAGTTTATGTAGGAGATGATCAATTAGACGCTTTAGTTTCAATTAAATCTAAAGAACAATTAATTGGTGAAATTATCGGATTATTACAATCGCCTGCTAAAAATGTTATTTCAGCATTACAATCAGGAGGTCAAAAATTATCAGGTATTCTTACAACATTATCAGAAAGAGAATAAACGCACAATAAACTATTATATTAAATTTTAAAAAACAACAAAAATGGCAGAATTAAAAGAATTCGCAGAACAACTTGTTAACTTAACAGTTAAAGAAGTAAATGAGTTAGCAAATATTTTGAAAGACGAATATGGTATTGAACCAGCAGCAGCAGCAGTAGCTGTAGCAGGACCAGCAGCAGGTGGTGAAGAAGCAGCAGAAGAACAAACAGAATTTACTGTTATTCTTAAAGCAGCAGGCCCATCTAAATTAGCTGTAGTTAAATTGGTTAAAGAATTAACTGGTTTAGGTCTTAAAGAAGCTAAAGGTTTAGTAGATGACGCTCCAAGTCCTGTTAAAGAAGGCATTTCAAAAGATGAGGCAGAAGGCCTTGTAAAATCTTTAGAAGAAGCAGGAGCAGAGGTTGAGCTTAAGTAAGCTCCCAATAGCTTAAGTATTAAGGTTTAGGTCTTTGAGCATATGTTCATAGACCTAGACCATTTTGCGTATATAATCGACGTATTTTTTTTAACAGATTTTCAATTCTAAATTTTTCTCCATTGGCAACGAAAAATAGCATTAATAGAATCACATTCGCATCAGCAAAATTAGTAACAGAATATCCAGATTTTCTTGATATTCAAGTTAAATCTTTCCAAGATTTCTTTCAGTTAGAAACCAAGGCAGATGAACGAAGTGATGAAGGTTTATTTAAAACTTTCACAGATAACTTTCCTATAACCGATACTCGTAATCAATTTGTCTTAGAGTTTTTAGACTATTTTGTAGATCCACCAAGATATTCTATACAAGAATGTATTGAACGAGGACTTACACATAGTGTTCCTTTAAAGGCACGTTTAAAATTGTATTGTTTAGATCCAGAGCACGAAGACTTTGAAACCATTGTACAAGATGTGTATTTAGGAACAATTCCTTATATGACACACAGTGGTACATTTGTTATTAATGGTGCAGAACGTGTTGTAGTTTCTCAATTACACAGATCTCCGGGTGTATTTTTCGGTCAATCATTCCATGCAAACGGAACAAAATTATATTCAGCCAGAGTTATCCCTTTTAAAGGATCATGGATTGAGTTTGCAACAGATATCAATCAAGTAATGTATGCTTATATTGATAGAAAAAAGAAATTACCTGTAACTACTTTATTTAGAGCTATTGGCTTTGAGCACGATAAAGATATTCTTGAAATATTTGATCTTGCCGAAGAAGTTAAAGTATCTAAAACAGGTCTTAAAAAAATATTAGGACGTAAATTGGCAGCACGTGTGTTAAAAACATGGTACGAAGATTTTGTTGATGAAGATACAGGAGAAGTTGTTTCTATAGAGCGTAATGAAATTGTATTTGATAGAGATACCATTCTTGAGAAAGAACATGTTGATGAAATTATAGAATCTGGTTCTAAAACTATTTTATTACACAAAGAAGAAACGTATCAAGCCGATTACGCAATAATTCACAACACATTACAAAAAGATCCTACAAATTCTGAAAAAGAAGCTGTAGAATATATTTACAGACAATTACGTAATGCCGAACCGCCAGATTATGAGACGGCTAAAGGTATCATAAATAAATTATTCTTCTCTGAGCAACGTTACAATCTAGGTGAAGTAGGACGTTACAGAATGAATAAAAAATTAGAACTTGATGTTGATATGGATGTCAAAGTTCTTACAAAGTTAGATATCATCACAATTATAAAATACCTCATAGAATTAATTAATTCTAAAACAGAGGTTGATGATATTGATCACTTATCTAACAGACGTGTGCGTACAGTAGGCGAACAAATGGCCGGTCAATTTGGCGTAGGTTTATCTCGTATGGCAAGAACCATTCGTGAGCGCATGAATGTGCGCGACAACGAAGTGTTTACACCGATTGATTTGATTAATGCCAAAACATTATCATCTGTAATCAATTCATTTTTTGGTACAAATCAGTTATCTCAATTTATGGATCAAACCAATCCATTAGCAGAGATTACTCATAAACGTCGTTTATCTGCATTAGGCCCAGGAGGTTTATCAAGAGAACGTGCAGGTTTTGAGGTACGTGATGTCCATTTTACACATTATGGCCGTTTATGTCCGATTGAAACGCCCGAAGGTCCAAATATTGGTTTGATATCATCTTTGGCTGTTTATGCCAAAGTAAATAATTTAGGATTTATAGAAACACCTTATCACGAAGTGTTAGAAGGTAAAGTAAACAAAACCAAAGAACCTATTTATTTAAGCGCAGAAGAAGAAGAAGGTAAAAAAATTGCCCAATCTAATTTAGAATTAGATGAAAAAGGACAAATTGTTTTAGATAAAGTTGTAGCCAGAGAAGGAGGCGATTTTCCTGTAATAACTTCAACAAATGTTGATTTTATGGATGTCTCTCCAAATCAAATATCTTCAATTTCTGCCTCATTAATTCCGTTTTTAGAACATGATGATGCCAACCGTGCCTTGATGGGATCAAACATGATGCGTCAAGCTGTGCCATTAATGAAACCAGAATCTCCTATTGTAGGAACAGGACTTGAACGTCGTGTTGCAAAAGATTCTAGAATTTTAATAAATGCAGAAGGTGCTGGTGTTGTAGATTATGTAGATTCTCAAAAAATTACCATTACTTATGATAGATCTGAAAACGAACGCGTTGTTAGTTTTGAAGAAGATTCTAAAACATACGAGTTAATTAAATTCAGAAAAACAAATCAAGGAACTTCTATCAACTTGAAACCTATTGTTAAAAAAGGTGATCGTGTTGAAGTAGGTCAAGTACTTTGTGAAGGATATGCCACTCAAAATGGAGAATTAGCCCTTGGTAGAAATATGAAAGTAGCCTTTATGCCTTGGAAAGGGTATAATTTTGAGGATGCTATTGTTATTTCAGAAAGAGTTGTTCGTGAAGATATTTTTACTTCAATTCACATTGATGAATATTCTTTAGATGTTAGAGATACCAAATTAGGTGCAGAAGAGTTAACAAACGACATACCGAATGTTAGTGAAGAAGCTACAAAAGACCTAGACGAAAATGGTATGATTCGCATTGGTGCAGAAGTGCATCCTGGCGATATTTTAATTGGTAAAATTACACCTAAAGGTGAATCAGACCCAACACCAGAAGAAAAATTGTTACGCGCCATATTTGGCGATAAAGCTGGCGATGTAAAAGATGCTTCGTTAAAAGCGGGTCCATCATTACATGGTGTTGTTATCGATAAAAAATTATTCCAAAGAACTATTAAAGATAAACGTAAACGTTCTCAAGAAAAAGAAGAAATTACCCTTCTTGAATCTAAATATCTTACAGAGTTTGAATCTTTAAAAGTTGTATTAGTAGATAAATTATTTTTACTTGTTAATGGTAAAACATCACAAGGTGTTCAAAATGATTTAGGAGAAGAAATACTGCCAAAAGGTAAAAAATTCACACTTAAAATCTTAAACTCTGTTGAAGATTATACCCATCTAACAAGAGGTATTTGGACAACAGATAAAGATTTAAACAGCTTGGTTAATCAACTTATCCATAATTATAAAATTAAGGTAAATGATTTACAAGGGATATTGCGAAGAGAAAAATTTGCAATTACTGTTGGTGATGAATTGCCAAATGGCATTATCAAACTTGCCAAAGTTTATATCGCTAAAAAGCGTAAGCTTAAAGTTGGTGATAAAATGGCTGGACGTCATGGTAACAAAGGTATTGTAGCAAGAATTGTTCGTGCAGAAGACATGCCTTTCTTAGAAGACGGTACGCCTGTTGATATTGTATTGAATCCACTTGGTGTACCATCGCGTATGAATATTGGTCAGATATATGAAACCGTTTTAGGATGGGCTGGTCAAAAATTAGGTCAAAAATATGCCACACCAATTTTTGATGGGGCAACCTTAGACCAAATTACAGCTTTAACCGATGAAGCAGGTGTTCCAATTTATGGACACACCTATCTTTATGATGGTGGCACAGGTGAGCGTTTTGATCAAGCAGCGACTGTTGGTATAATCTACATGATTAAACTAGGTCACATGATTGATGATAAAATGCACGCACGTTCTATAGGACCATATTCTTTAATTACACAACAACCTCTTGGTGGTAAAGCACAAATGGGTGGTCAACGTCTTGGAGAAATGGAAGTATGGGCATTAGAAGCTTATGGTGCATCTGCAACATTAAGAGAAATGCTTACCGTTAAATCGGATGATGTTTATGGCCGCGCAAAAACTTACGAAGCTATCGTAAAAGGAGAGCCAATGCCAGAGCCAGGTCTTCCAGAATCTTTCAACGTGTTAATGCACGAATTAAAAGGTTTAGGTTTAGATTTGAGATTAGAAGAATAATAATTTACAGTTATCCCGCTTTAAGCGGGATAACAATAACATTTTACAATAATTTGATTCCATTATTATGGCAAGAGAAAACGATAAATACACTGTAAAAAAGTTTAATAAAATCACCATTGGTTTAGCTTCTCCAGAATCTATTTTAAATGTTTCTAGAGGCGAAGTATTAAAACCAGAAACCATAAATTATCGCACACACAAACCAGAACGCGATGGTCTGTTTTGTGAACGTATTTTTGGCCCTATAAAAGATTATGAATGTGCCTGTGGTAAATACAAACGTATTCGCTATAAAGGTATTGTTTGTGATCGTTGTGGTGTTGAAGTTACCGAAAAGAAAGTGCGTAGAGATCGTGTAGGTCATATTAGCTTGGTAGTTCCTGTAGCACATATCTGGTATTTTAGATCGTTACCAAACAAAATGGGCTATCTTTTAGGATTGCCTTCTAAGAAATTAGATATGATTATTTACTACGAGCGTTACGTAGTTATTCAACCAGGTCTTGCTAATAATGCAGAAGGAGAACCAGTACAAAAAATGGATTTCTTAACAGAAGAAGAATATTTAGATATTCTTGAAACTGTACCTCAAGAAAATCAATATCTTGATGATAACGATCCTAACAAATTTATCGCCAAAATGGGCGCCCAATGTTTGTTAGAATTATTAGCTAGAATTGATCTTGACGCATTATCTTACGAGTTAAGACACAAAGCCAATACAGAGACCTCAAAACAACGTAAAACTGAAGCCTTAAAACGTTTGAAAGTAGTTGAAATGTTTAGAGAGTCTCAAAAAAATAGAGAAAACAAACCAGAATGGATGGTGATGCAAGTGGTACCAGTTATTCCACCAGAATTGCGTCCATTAGTACCTTTAGATGGTGGCCGTTTTGCAACATCAGATTTAAATGATTTGTACCGTCGTGTTATCATTAGAAATAACCGTTTAAAACGATTAATCGAAATTAAAGCACCAGAGGTTATTTTACGTAATGAAAAACGTATGTTACAAGAATCTGTAGATTCATTGTTTGATAACACACGTAAATCTTCTGCTGTAAAAACAGACTCTAACAGACCTTTAAAATCTTTATCAGATTCATTAAAAGGTAAACAAGGGCGTTTCCGTCAAAATTTATTAGGTAAACGTGTAGATTATTCAGCACGTTCTGTAATTGTTGTAGGACCAACATTGAAAATGTACGAATGTGGTATTCCAAAAGACATGGCAGCCGAATTGTACAAACCTTTTGTAATTAGAAAACTAATTGAACGTGGTATTGTTAAAACGGTAAAATCTGCAAAGAAAATAATAGATAAAAAAGAACCTGTAGTTTGGGATATTTTAGAAAATGTAATTAAAGGACATCCAGTTTTATTAAACCGTGCGCCAACATTACACCGTTTGGGAATCCAAGCTTTTCAGCCTAAATTAATCGAGGGTAAAGCTATCCAACTACATCCATTAGCATGTACGGCATTTAATGCCGATTTTGATGGTGATCAAATGGCAGTGCATTTACCTCTAGGTCCAGAAGCAGTTTTAGAAACACAATTGTTAATGTTAGCCTCTTTAAATATTTTAAATCCGGCTAACGGACAACCAATTACCGTACCTTCTCAAGATATGGTTTTAGGTTTGTATTATATGACCAAAGAGCGTTTCTCTACACCAGAAGTTCCTATTAAAGGTGAAGGATTAATATTTTATTCGCCAGAAGAAGTTATCATTGCTTTTAATGAAAAAGCTGTAAATCTTAATGCAAGCATAAAAGTGCGCACCAAAGATTTAGACGAAAATGGTAATATAGTAAACAAAATAATTCAAACTACTGTAGGTCGTGTGCTCTTTAATGAAGTGGTACCAGCCCAAGTAGGTTATATTAATGAAGTATTAACTAAAAAATCATTGCGTGGTATTATTGGTAAAGTTTTAAAACGTACCAATGTACCTACTGCAGGTGAATTTTTAGATAGTATTAAAGATATGGGTTATTATTACGCCTTCAAAGGTGGATTATCTTTTAGCTTAGGCGATATTATTATTCCTGAAGAAAAACCAGCTATGATTGCTGCTTCTAACAAGCAAGTAGACAATATTATGGCAAGTTATAACGCAGGTATGCTTACCAATAACGAACGTTACAATCAAATTATTGATGTGTGGACTTCAACAAATGTGCGTCTAACCGAATTGGCAATGACACGTATTAGAGAAGATAAACAAGGATTCAATTCTGTGTATATGATGCTTGATTCTGGTGCGCGTGGTTCTAAAGAACAAATCCGTCAGTTAACAGGTATGCGTGGATTGATGGCCAAACCTAAAAAATCGACATCGGGTGGTGGTGAAATTATTGAAAATCCAATTTTATCAAACTTTAAAGAAGGTTTATCAATTTTAGAATATTTTATTTCTACGCATGGTGCGCGTAAAGGTCTTGCAGATACGGCTTTAAAAACTGCCGATGCGGGTTATTTAACACGTCGTTTGGTTGATGTTTCTCAAGATGTTATTGTGAATTTAGACGATTGTGGCACTTTACGTGGATTAGAAGTTGAGGCATTAAAGAAAAATGACGAAGTAGTAGAATCACTAGCCGAAAGAATTGTTGGCCGAGTTTCTTTACAAGATGTTTACAATCCATTAACCGATGAGCTTTTAGTTGGTTCGGGTTGTGACATTACTGATGAAATTGCCGATGCTATCGAAAATTCTCCTATAGAATCTGTAGAAGTACGTTCGCCACTAACATGCGAAGCCAAACGTGGTATTTGCGCAAAATGTTATGGTTATAACTTATCTACTAGAAATATGGTACAACTTGGTGAAGCTGTTGGTGTAGTTGCTGCACAATCTATTGGTGAGCCTGGTACACAGTTAACCTTACGTACTTTCCACGCAGGTGGTATTGCAGGTAACATTTCTGAAGATAATAAATTAGTTGCCAAATTTGAAGGTAATTTAGAAGTTGAAGATTTACGTACCGTTGAAAGCGAAAATAAAGATGGCGAAAAAGTAAATATTGCTATTTCAAGAACATCAGAACTTAAAGTAATTGATAAGAAAACAGGTCTTGTACTTAGTACACATAATATTCCTTACGGATCAGAAGTATTGGTAAAAGGTAAAAAAACAATTAAAAAAGGCGATGTTATCTGTCAATGGGATCCTTATAATGGTGTAATCGTTTCAGAATTTAAAGGTAAAATTGCTTTCGAAAACATTGAATTAGGTGTTACTTATCAAGTTGAAATGGATGAGCAAACCGGTTTCCAAGAAAAAGTAATATCAGACTCTAAAACCAAAAAAGTAATTCCTACTTTATTGATTTTAGATTCTAAAGGAAATACATTACGTTCGTACAGCTTACCTGTAGGAGCGCATTTAATGGTTGAAGAAGGAGAGAAAATTGAAGCAGGTAAAACTTTGGTTAAAATACCAAGAAAATCGGCTAAATCTGGTGATATTACAGGTGGTTTACCAAGAGTAACAGAATTGTTTGAAGCACGGAACCCTTCTAATCCTGCTGTTGTTGCAGAGATTGATGGTGTTGTTTCTTTCGGTAAAATTAAACGTGGTAACCGTGAGATTATTGTTGAATCTAAATCTGGAGATATTAAAAAGTACTTGGTAAAACTATCTAATCAAATCTTGGTTCAAGAAAACGATTATGTTAAAGCTGGTATGTCTCTTTCTGACGGATCTATTACACCAAAAGATATCTTAGATATTCAAGGACCTACTAAAGTTCAAGAATATTTGGTTAACGAGATTCAAGAAGTTTATAGATTACAAGGTGTGTCTATTAACGACAAACATTTTGAAGTTGTTGTAAGACAAATGATGCTAAAAGTTAATATTATTGATACTGGAGATACTTTATTCTTAGAAAATCAATTGGTTCATAAAAATGAATTTATTGATGAGAATGATGAAATTTACGGTAAAAAAGTAATTGTAGACGCAGGCGATTCTGTAAATTTAAAAGAAGGTATGATTGTAACTTCACGTGATTTAAGAGATGAAAATTCTATTTTAAGACGCGAAGATAAAGCCCTTGTAGAAGCTAGAGATGCTGTTCCAGCAACAGCAGAACCAGTATTGCAAGGTATTACAAGAGCTTCTCTTCAAACAAAATCATTTATCTCTGCGGCATCATTCCAAGAAACAACAAAAGTTCTTAATGAAGCGGCTGTAAATGGTAAAGAAGATTATTTAGAAGGATTGAAAGAAAATGTAATTGTTGGTAAGAAAATACCTGCAGGAACAGGCATGCGTGTTTATGAAAAAATGATTGTTGGTTCTAAAGAAGACATGCAAGAAGCTTTATAAATATAATTATTATGGCAGATACTAATAAAGAGAATCAGTTAAATATTGAAATAGATGAGGCTGTAGCCGATGGCACTTATGCCAATTTGGCTATCATAAATCATTCGGTTTCAGAATTTGTAGTAGATTTTGTGAATGTTATGCCAGGAACGCCAAAGGCAAAGGTTAAATCTAGAATTATTTTAACACCTCAGCATGCCAAACGTTTGGCAAAAGCTTTGGCCGAAAATGTGCAAAGATTTGAAAAAGCCCATGGCGATATTAAAGATTATGAACAACCCCCAGTGCCAATGAATTTTGGCCCTGCTGGTCAAGCATAAATGTAAAAAATCCCGCTTTAAGCGGGATTTTTTTTTGTTAAAAAAGATAGATTATTAGCTCAATGTACGTAATGTTTTATCTTTGCCCACTTAAAATATACCAAACAATGAAATCTAATTTTTTAATAATATTTATTGTTTTTACCCAATTTATTTTCAGCCAAAATAAGCAAGACAATATTGAAAATCTTGATTCGGTTGTTGTGAATGCACAACGTATAGCTTTGCCTTTTTCTAAAGCTTCAAGAAGTATTACTTTAATTACAAAAGAACAAATAGAAAAAACAGCCACAACAAGTGTGGCAGAATTGTTGCAAAATTATGTTGGTGTTGATGTCCGTCGCCGCGGATTAGATGGCATGCAAGCCGATTTATATATTAGAGGTGGTAGTTTTGATCAAACTTTATTATTGATTGATGGTATTTCAGTCGAAGATTCTCAGACAGGTCATCATTTGTTAAATAGTTTGCCAGCTATAGAAAATATTGAGCGGATTGAAATTTTAAAAGGGCCTGCAGCACGTATTTTTGGTCAAAATGCTTTTACTGGCGCCATTAATATTATCACAAAAAAGATTACTGAAAGCAGTTTTAAAGTAACAGCTTTAACGGGAGCGTTTAATCATGTTATTTTAGGAGGCCAATTAAATAGCGCTACAAAAAATTATTCGCAGACACTCAGCTTTAAACGAAACACATCGGCAGGCTATCGTTTTAATACCGATTTTAAAAACAACAATGTATTCTATAAATCAAATTTCAACATCCGTAAAGTGCCATTTCAAATTTTAGCTTCTTTTGGTGAAAGAAAATTTGGTGCTAACGGTTTTTATGCCAGCCCCAGTTATAAAGATCAGTACGAAGAAACTCAGACAAGTTTGATAGGTGTAAACACAACCTATTCTAAAGAAAATTACACTTTAAAATCAAATATATATTGGAAACGTAATCAAGATATGTATGCGTTTTTACGCTATAATCCATCATATTTTAGAAATTTTCATATCACTAATAAAGTAGGAGTATCATTTAACAGTTCAATTAAATCAAGTGCTGGCATAACAGGTGTTGGTATAGATATTTCTAAAAATTATATTGTTAGCAATAATCTTGGCAGTCACGATAGAATGATTGTCAATACTTTTATTGAGCATCGTTTTAGTTTGGCCGATAAAAAAATAGATATCACACCAGGGGTGGCTTTAAATTACTTTTCAGATTTTAAATTTCATGCCTTTCCAGGTCTTGATATTGGTTATGCTTTGTTACCAAATTTACGCTTGTATGGCAATGTGGGTTATACGTATCGGGTGCCAACTTATACCGATTTGTATTATGCAAGTCCTACTACTTTGGGCAATATAAATCTTAAACCAGAATCGGCTTTTGCACAAGAATTGGGTTTTAAATACACTGAAAATGCATTTAAATTAGAAATGGCTTTGTTTAACCGAAACTCAAACAACCTGATTGATTATGTTAAATATCAGGAAACTGATAAATGGCAAGTCCATAATTTATTCCGTGTTAACACGTACGGATTAGAAGTAAATACACAGTTTAATTTTAAATTTTTAGATTATAATCAGAATATTCAAGTGGCTTATAATTATTTAAAAGATGATATAAAACAAGCGACTGCACCATTTTCTAGATATTCTTTAAACAGCATGAAACATCAAGTTATCACTACTTTTAATATTAAATTTTTCGAACATTTTTTTCACAGTATCAGCGCTAGGTTTGTAGAGCGCCCAGATGGCACACACTATACTGTTGTAGATTCAAGACTTAACTTTAATGTTAAACAAATGTCAGTTTCTTTTATTGGAAACAATATTTTTAATGCAGAATATTCAGAAACCAGTTTGGTGCCAATGCCAAAAGGGAGTTTTTTAATAAGCATGGGTTACACATTTAAATAGTTTTTATATATTTATCCGATGCAATATTTTACACCAGATTACCTCAATTTTTTTAAAGAACTGGCAGGCAACAATCACAAAGAGTGGTTTGACCTTAACAGAACACGTTATCACAAATCTGTAAAAGAGCCCTTTAAAGCATTTGTTGATGCACTTATTATTGAAGCTTCTAAAATAGACGATGAGGTTTCTATTCAATCTAAGGATGCTATTTTTAGAATAAATCGTGATGTGCGTTTTTCTAAAGATAAAACACCTTACAAGCTCAAAAATTCGGCAATTATATCCAAGCATGGAAAAAAGGACAAAAATTACCCAGGACTTTATTTTGAATTGGGGCCAGAAAAAATAGGTATTTATGGCGGTCTTTTTATGCCAACAACACAAGAGCTCGATAAAATCCGCACGGCCATTTTAGATAATACAGAGGCTTTTAATACATTGGTTACAGACACAACATTTGTAAATCACTTTGGCGATATTAGAGGTAAAAAAAATATACGGATTGATGCAAAATACAGAGAGAAAGCAGAAAAGCAACCTTTGTTATACAACAAGCAATGGTATTATTTTGCAGAAGAAGATCCCAATCTTATAGAGACAGACCAATTAATGCCGCTACTATTAGATCATTTTAAGGCAATGCAATCTGTTAATAATTTTTTTAAAGACATTTTAAATAACTGATACTATGTCTCGGAAATACACCAGTTTTAAAGAATTTTATCCGTTTTACTTATCGCAACACAGCAACAAAACCTGTAGGTTATTACACGTAATTGGCACCACTATTTTATTAGCGGTTTTGTTTACGGCCATTTATCACAGGCGTCCAATGTTGTTGTTATTGATTCCTATTGTGGGTTATGGATTTGCTTGGGTGGGGCATTTCTTTTTCGAGAAAAATAAGCCAGCCACTTTTACTTATCCTTTATGGAGCTTGGCCTCCGATTTTAAAATGTACTTTCAAGTTGTCTCTGGCACATTAGCTTTAGACACATCGAAAGATGCTAATGGCATTACATAAAATAGCGCAATGAATTTAAAAGAAGTAACAAAAGATATTCAAGACTATTTTTCGCCAAAAGTAATAGGGGAAGTCAATGATGTATACATAAAAGTGGCCATCATAAAAGGAGAAAAAGTACCTTGGCACAACCACAAAAACGAAGATGAACTTTTTTATATAATTGAAGGCACACTTCTTTTTGAAATTGAAGGAGAAGATAGTTTTCTAATGAACGAAGGTGATATTTTTATAGTAAAAAAAGGCATTCAACATCGGGTATCTTCTAAAGACGCATGTAAAATTATGCTCATAGAAAATAAAACCACGGCACATACAGGCGATGTTAAAGCTGAAATAACCAAAAGCATTGACGATCAATTGTAAAATTGAGATTTTATAATCGCACAGAGAATCGGCTTAAGCTATATTTATTTGTTAAAGAAATCCCTAATTAAGGCTTTTACTTGATTGTTGGTCATGCTATCAACCTTTTCAACTGTTTTTACTTTTGCCGCCAATAGTTTATAGTTTTCTGTTAATTCTTTATTGAATTTAAAATTGGTGTCTGCAGGGCCAAAAATAGCTATGGCATCAGCATCAGCTATTTTTTTAGCAATCTTTTTGAAATAATTTTTTAGTTGATGTTTTTCGCGTTCTAAAAACGAACTGCCTTTAACAACCTCTTGAGGTCCCCATTTGGTTTTAGATCTAGATCCTCCAACAGGACGATAGTTTTCAACTTCAGATAGAATTGTTGAAAATGCCTCTTTGCCGTCTTCAATTAATAAAATAAATGTTTTCTCTTTGTCAATCCAAATACCTATATTTCTCATATCCAATAATTTAAATTTTCTATTTTATTACAGTAGAATATTTTCTTTATATTTAGGATGCCTTTCTTTTTATAAATTATAAAAAGAGGTGTTTTGTTGAATTGAAATTACGCATCTATTCAATTGAATATTAAAAAGTAATAGTGCATAAAAACAGTATAGCAAGTTACGAATTTTTTAGAAGTATTAAAAACATCTGAAGATAAAGATATTTCTAACAATCAAATTTGAAAGACTTTTCTATAGGTGTATATCTAATTGTTTTAAGGCTCAACAAGTTTATTTATTCTCTAAACAGGCTTTTATAAAATCTATAAATAAAGGATGCGGATTTAAAACCGTACTCTTATATTCTGGATGGTATTGCACACCTACAAACCAAGGATGGTTTGGAAGCTCAATTATCTCTATCAATCCTGTTTTAGGATTGATACCAGAAGTAATCATGCCAGCTTTTTGAAAATCTTTAAGATAAGTGTTGTTAAACTCATAACGATGCCTGTGACGCTCAGAAATAAGTTTTGTTTTGTAAGCGTTAAAAGCTTTGGTGTTTGGTTCTAATTGGCAATCCCAAGCGCCAAGACGCATTGTGCCACCTTTTTGTGTGATGCTTTTCTGACTTTCCATCAAATCAATCACAGGATGTTTGGTATCGGTAAGCATTTCGGTAGAATTGGCATCCGTAAAGCCAATAACATTTCTAGCAAATTCAATTACCGCCATTTGCATCCCTAAACAAACTCCTAAAAACGGAATGTTATTTTCGCGTACATATTTTATGGCTTCAATTTTTCCTTCAATACCACGCTCACCAAAACCAGGAGCTACCAGTAAACCATCAATATTTTCCAATTGCTTGGCTATATTTTTAGGTTTGAGCTTTTCGGAATGCACCCATTTTACAACAACTTTAATTTCGTTTACAGAACCTGCATGTATAAAGGCCTCTGTAATAGATTTATAAGCGTCGTGCAATTCTACATATTTTCCAACTAAGGCAATGATAACAGTATGTTTAGGATTTTTAAATTTATCTAAAAAAGAATTCCATTTTAAAAGCGCTGGTGTTTCGTTTATAGGAAGGTGTAATTTTTTTAACACCACTTTATCTAAGCCCTCTTTTAACATTAAATTTGGCACATCATAAATGGTTTCGGCATCTAGTGCTTCAATAACTTCATCTTCATGCACATTGCAAAACAGTGCTAATTTGTGTTTGATACCTTCGGTTAATGGATATTCTGAGCGACATACCAAAATATTCGGACTCACTCCGCTCTGCATCAGCATTTTAACAGAGTGTTGTGTAGGTTTTGTTTTTAATTCGCCAGTTGTAGCTAAATATGGAATTAAAGTTAGGTGAATAACCAAGGCGTTTTTTCTACCCAATTCCCATTGTAACTGTCTCACGGCTTCAACATAAGGTAGCGATTCTATATCGCCAACGGTACCACCAATTTCGGTAATTACAATATCGTATTCACCAGTATTGCCTAAAAGTTGTATGCGGTGTTTTATTTCGTCTGTAATATGTGGAATAACCTGAACGGTTTTGCCTAAATAATCACCTTTACGTTCTTTATCAATAACCGATTGGTAAATGCGGCCCGTGGTTACGTTATTAGCTTGCGAAGTAGGTGTGTTTAAAAAGCGCTCGTAATGACCTAAATCTAAATCTGTTTCTGCACCATCATCAGTAACATAACATTCGCCATGTTCATACGGATTCAATGTTCCTGGATCTATATTTATATATGGATCAAGCTTTTGAATAGTAACGGCAAAGCCTCTTTGTTGTAGTAATTTAGCTAAAGATGCAGCAATAATTCCTTTGCCAAGTGATGAAGTTACGCCTCCGGTTACAAAAACGTATTTGGTTTGTGTCATTTATATTAGGTTTTGCCAAAAGTACAAACTCTAATTTAGTTGACAAAAGAGAACCTGTACTTTATTTATTTTCTTGAAATAAAACCCAAGCTTCAATTCCTTTTTCATCTTGAATATTATACAATTCATTATACGCTTGATGAATATCTGGATAAGAAGCAATACTAACCGAGATATGCTCGCCGTCTGGTCTTGTAATAAGATAGGTGTCAAATCCTTTCTCTTTGTGTTTTTTCATCAACAAAACAGCATTTTCTTTTACCACATAACTGCCAATAATAATGTGATATGGATTTTTATAAGTGGCTTGTTTTTTTACAACTTTTTGAGCGGCAACAACTTTTGCTTCCGTAGCTAATGAATCTATTTTTTCTGTATTAGGCTTGACTTTAATCTCTTTAGCAGGTGCTTTTTTCTGTGCTTTTTTTTCTGTACAACTTATCACTAAAGTAAGAGATAAAACTAAAATTGCGAAATGTGTTAAATGAAAGCGTTTCATAATTAAAATATTTTAAAAGTTGACATTCTATTTTTGTTAATATCTATAAGCATATCCCAGCTTGAATTACATGCAATTCATACGACTTTCTAAAAATAATTATACATTATTATATACTAAAGAAAATAGTTAGCTTTGCTACAAATTTAAAAAGTAAATATACACTATAATAAAATGAGTAACAAAATATTTTTGAATAAGTTATGAATCTATTTGAAGGCACAGGCGTAGCGTTAGTTACACCATTTAAAAATGATAACAGTATAGATGTTGAAGCGCTTACTAAATTGGTTAATTATCAAATTGAAAATGGTATAAATTACTTGGTGGTACTAGGTACAACTGGCGAACCCGCCACTTTAACAAAGCAAGAAAAGGAATGTGTTATAAAAACAGTCATTGCCGCAAATAAAAAGCGTCTCCCTTTAGTTTTAGGCATTGGCGGAAATAATACGGCCGCAGTTGTTGAAGAAATAAGTCAAACCGATTTATCAGATTTCACCGCTATTTTATCTGTTTCGCCTTACTATAATAAACCAACACAACAGGGTGTTTATGCGCATTTTAAAGCCATTTCTGAAGCATCGTCTTTACCTATAATTATTTACAATGTACCAGGGAGAACGGCTTCTAATATTGCTGTAGAAACCACAATTAAATTAGCAAATGATTGTAAAAATATTATTGGCATAAAAGAAGCTGCTGGAGATATTGTACAAGCCATGCGTCTTTTGCAAAATAAACCAGAAGGATTTTTAGTTATTTCTGGTGATGACATGTTGGCGTTACCTATGGTTTTGGCAGGAGGTAATGGTGTTATTTCTGTGATAGGTCAAGGTTTACCTAAAGCCTTTTCAAGTTTAATTCAATTGGGTTTAGAAGGGAAATCAGCCGAAGCTTATAAAATTCATTATCAATTAATGGACAGTATTGATATGATATTTGAAGAAGGAAATCCGGCAGGTATCAAAGCTTTATTGTCTGTAAAAGATATTTGTGCGCCTTTTGTTAGATTGCCTTTGGTTGCTGCAAGCAAAGAACTAGAAGCCAAGCTAAGTGATTTTGTTAAGCGATAAGCCATTTACACTAGAATTACCCAAAATATATTAACAAACATTTAATAATATATCTGTCTATTAAAAAGAGAAGTATCTTATTTTTGTCGGCGTATAAAGCTATACAAACCATTTTATTAATCCATTTTAAATAACTACTTTTGCCGAATGCAAAAAATGAAACATTTTAGTGTCATAGTTCTAACTTTTATAATGATGGCTTCTTGTAGCCCTTATCAAAAAGTTTTGAATAAAGGAAATGCAGACGAACGCTACAAAATGGCAACCGACTTTTATAATAAAGGTCAGTATGCTAAAGCCATTACATTGTTTGATAAGGTATTACCTGAATATACAGGAAAACCTCAAATGGAGCGCATACAATACATGAAGGCAGAATCTCATTATAAAACAAAAGATTACAGCACTTCTGGTTATTATTTTAGCCGATTTTCTAGCAATTATCCAAAAAGCTCAAAACGAGAAGAAGCCATGTTTTTATCGGCTAAAGGCTATTATTTGTCATCGCCTAAATACAGTTTAGACCAAACCGATACACGTAAAGCTATTGAAGTTCTTCAAGAGTTTATCAATACATATCCAGATTCCGATAAATTAAAAGAGGCCAATGATATTTATAAAACCTTGAGTAATCGTTTAGAAAAAAAATATTTCGAAATTTCTAAACAAAATTATAGCTTAGAAAAATACGAAGCGGCCATTGTGTCTTTTGATAATTTTTTAGAAGATTTTCCAGGCACTACTTATAAAGAAGAAGTATATTATTATAAGTTTAAATCGGCTTTTGATTTAGCCGTTAAGAGTGTTGAGTATAAGAAAAAGGACCGTTTTAAGAACGCATTAAACTATTATTTAAAACTCAAAAAAACATTTCCAAAGTCAAAATATTTGGATGAAATACAAAAATCAAAAATCATATTAGATAATCAATTATTAGCATCAACAAAATAAATTTAATTATTATGGATTATAAAAATTCTGAGGCACCAATTTCTACTATTACTTACGAAAGAACTAAAATAGAGGCTCCTACATCTAATATTTATGAAGCTATCACTATTATTTCTCAACGTGCCAGTCAAATAAATGATGATTTAAAAAGAGAACTCATCGAAAAATTAGAAGAATTTGCTACTTATAACGATAATTTAGAAGAAATTTTTGAAAATAAAGAACAAATAGAAGTTTCTAGATTTTACGAAAAATTACCTAAAGCTAATGCCATTGCTATAGAAGAGTGGTTAGAAGGTAAAATTCACCATAGAAAAGTAACCGAAATTCAAGAATAATGTCAGTTTTAAGCGGTAAAAAAATCCTTTTAGGAGTTACTGCGGGAATTGCTGCTTATAAAATTCCTTTTTTAATTAGGTTGTTAATTAAAGCAGGCGCAGAGGTGCAAGTTGTAATTACACCTGCTGCAAAAGATTTTGTAACACCACTTACACTTTCCACACTTTCAAAAAAGCCCGTTTATGCTTCTTTTTTTAACGAAGAAGATAAAGATGCAACATGGAACAGTCATGTAGACTTAGCCCTTTGGGCCGATTATATGTTGTTTGCACCTTTAACTGCCAATACATTGGCAAAAATGGCGCAAGGTGTTACAGATAATTTATTGATGGCCGTGTATTTATCGGCAAAATGCCCTGTATATTTCGCTCCAGCGATGGATTTAGACATGTACAAACATCCAACAACAGCTAAAAATATTGAAATTTTACAGTCTTATGGACATCGTTTTATTCCGCCAGAAAGTGGCGAGTTGGCTAGTGGACTTGTTGGTGAAGGGCGCATGGCAGAACCTGAGTCTGTTGTACAATTTTTAGAACAAAGTATTGTTAAAACATTACCTCTTTTTGGTCAAAAAGTTTTGATAACGGCTGGTCCAACTTACGAAGCTATTGATCCTGTTAGGTTTATTGGCAATCATTCTTCGGGTAAAATGGGTGTTGCCTTGGCAAATACGGCGGTCAATTTGGGCGCATCTGTAACGCTAGTTATGGGTCCATCTGCACTTAAAACAAATAATAGTCAGATCAATCAGATTGATGTTGTGAGCGCCGAAGATATGTTTGAAGCAACCACATCTCATTTTGATACAGCAAATATTGCCATTCTTGCTGCAGCTGTAGCCGATTATAAACCGGCCCAACAAGTAAATCAAAAAATAAAGAAAAAAGACAGCTCTTTGCATATTGACTTGGTGCTTACAAAAGATATTTTAGCCACTTTAGGCGCAAATAAAAAGCATCAATTTTTAGTAGGTTTTGCTTTAGAAACCAATGATGAAGTAGAAAATGCCAAAGAAAAATTAAAACGTAAAAATTTAGATTTAATCATTTTAAACTCTCTAAATGACAAAGGTGCTGGTTTTAAAAAAGACACCAATAAAATAACTATTATTGATGCCGATACTAATATTAAAAGCTTTCCGTTAAAGGATAAAGAATTAGTAGCAAAAGATATTTTCACCGAGATCCTAAACAAAATTAATGCGTAAGTTTTTTATATTCATCATATTATTTTCTGTAACGCTTAATCTAAGCGCGCAAGAATTAAACTGTACGGTAACGGTTAATTCCGATAAAATTAGAGGTTCTAATAAAGAGGTGTTTAAAACTCTTAAAAACAGCATTTCAGAATACTTAAACACCACAAGGTGGACAAATAAACAGGTTAAAACTAATGAAAAAATACAATGTGCCATCAGTATTTTTATTTTAGAACAACCCAGTCCAAACCAATTTAAAGGTAATATTCAGATTCGCGTTAACAGACCTGTGTATAATGCGTCTTACCAAACCACCATTTTTAATTTTAAGGATGACAACTTTTCGTTTTCTTACAAAGAATTCGACCCTTTTTTCTATAGCGAAAATGGTTTCGACTCAAACTTAGTTTCTGTTTTAACATTTTACGCCTACACTATTTTGGGCTTAGATGCCGATACATTTTCACCTAACGGAGGAGAATTGTTTTTTAAGAAAGCCGAGAATACAGTAAATCAAGCGCAACAAAGTGGTTATATAGGATGGAACAGTACAGACGGCAATGGCACACGTTATGAGCTGAATGAAAATCTTTTATCACCTGTTTTTTCTGATTTTAGAAAAGCCATGTATCAATACCATAGAGAAGGTTTAGACATAATGTACACGAGTACAAAAGTGGGGAAAAGCGCTATAGCCAACGCTATTTTTCGTTTACAAAAAATTTATGATTTACGTCCAACAGCCTTTTTATTACGCGTTTTTACCGATGCTAAAACAGACGAAATTGTATCTATTTTTTCAGATGGTCCAACTTACGATGTTTCTAAATTACGTGATGTTTTATTAAAAATATCACCCTACAATAATTCTAAATGGGAAAAACTAGGTAATTAATCTTGGTTTTTTTTACACCTTTTCTCTTTTGTAATTACTATTTTTACAACAATTAAACAATATTTGTGTGCTCATTTCATTATCTATAAAAAATTACGTTTTAATAGACAATCTTCAAATTAATTTTAAAGAAGGTTTGTCTACCATTACTGGCGAAACTGGCGCAGGAAAATCTATTCTTTTAGGCGCTTTAGGTTTGGTGTTAGGTGATAGAGCCGATTTATCTACCATAAAAAAGACAGATAAGAAATGCGTTATAGAAGCAATTTTTAACGTTAAAAATTATCCTTTACAAGATTTTTTTAATGAAGCCGATTTAGATTACGAAGATGAAACCATTATCCGCAGAGAAATTCTGCCAAGCGGAAAATCGCGTGCTTTTTTAAACGATACACCTGTAACTTTAAATACACTCCAAAATTTAAGTCAGTTTTTAATCGATATTCATTCACAACAAGACGCTGCCAAACTAAATGAATTGGCATACCAATATAATTTTATTGACGCTATTGCTACTACAAAAACAGACTTGATTGTATTTACCCAAAAGTTACATCAGTTAAGGCAAAAAGAAAAAGAATTGCAACTTTTAAAAGAAACTCAAACTCAAAAACAGCAAGCTTTTAATTATAACCTTTTCCTTTTTGAAGAGCTAAATACTGCCAATTTACAAGCAGACGAATTAGAAATTTTAGAAACAGCAATAGAAAAATTAGAACATATAGATCAGATTAGTCAATCTGTAAGCAATGCCATCCAATTAGGGCAAACTGAAGATATTGGTTTATCAGATAATTTTCAAAAATTCGTTTTAGCAATAAAAACCATTGCCAAATATGATGCGTCTTTTGAGCCTATAGCCGATAGGACCGATAGTTTAAAAATTGAATTTGATGACATTCAGCAAGAAATTTTAGATTACCAAGAGAATATAGATTCAGATCCTCAAGAGCTTGACAATAAACAATTGCGTTTAAATGTACTTAATGCTTTATTACAAAAGCATCGTGTGACAACAATTGCAGAACTTATTGTTTTAAAAGAGCAATTTGAAGTTGACATAGACCTTGTAAATAATGCCGAAACCGATTTGTTAGAAAAAGAAGCATTTATAAACAACCTCACAAAAGAATTATTGTTGTTAGGTGCCGAAATTCATAAAAAACGCCAGCATATTATACCCAATTTGCAAACCAATTTAGAAAAATATTTATCAAAATTAGGCATGCAAAACGCCAAATTTTGTATTGAACTCTCTAAAACAAATCAGATTCATGCTAATGGCATAGACACTTTAGCGTTCTTATTTAAAGCCAATAAAGGTGGTGAATTTGGAAAAATATCTAAAGTAGCTTCTGGAGGCGAACGCTCTCGCATAATGTTGGCTCTTAAAGCCATTTTATCAAATTATAGTAAGCTTCCAACAATTATATTTGACGAAATTGATACAGGCGTGTCTGGCGAAGTTGCCAATACAGTTGGTTTAATATTGCAAAAAATGGCTAAAAATATGCAAGTTATGGCCATCACACATTTGCCTCAAATTGCCGCAAAAGGTGCACAACATTATAAAGTTTATAAAGAAGTAGCATTAGAAGATACCAAAACCTATCTCAAAATACTAAACCAAAATGAGCGTGTAGCCGAATTGGCCGAGATGTTGGGAGGTAAAAAAATCACAGAATCGGCAGTTGTACATGCCAAATCATTATTACAGTAAATAGATTATATTTGCCAACAATTAAAAAAACACTAAACACATAACCGATGTACAATTTATTAAAAGGTAAAAAAGGAATTATTTTTGGCGCATTAGATCCAAATTCAATCGCATGGAAAACCGCAGAACGCGTTCATGAACAAGGTGGAGAATTTGTATTAACCAATGCACCAATAGCCATGCGCATGGGAACTATTAATGAATTGGCAAAGAAAACAGGTTCTCAAATAATTCCAGCCGATGCAACTTCTATTGAAGATTTAGAAAACTTGGTTGCAAAATCAATGGAAATATTAGGAGGTAAAATCGATTTTGTTTTACATTCAATCGGCATGTCGGTTAACGTAAGAAAAGGCAGACATTATACAGACCAAAATTATGAATGGACACAAAAAGGTACTGATGTATCTGCCATGTCTTTCCATAAAGTAATGAGCGTTTTATACAAAAAAGAAGCCATGAATCCTTGGGGCAGCATCGTTGCCTTATCTTATATGGCCGCCCAACGTGTTTTTCCAGATTATAATGATATGGCAGATAATAAAGCTTATTTAGAATCTATCGCGCGTAGTTTTGGTTATTTTTTCGGCCGCGATTTTAAAGTGCGTGTCAATACCATTTCACAATCGCCAACGCCTACTACTGCTGGTACGGGTGTTAAAGGTTTTGACGGTTTTTTCGCTTACGCGGATAAAATGTCGCCTCTTGGAAATGCCACAGCTTTAGAATGTGCCGATTACACTATTTCTTTATTTTCTGATTTAACCAAAAAAGTGACGCTTCAAAACCTATTTCATGACGGTGGATTCTCAAATATGGGCATCAGCAATATTGTTATGGATACCTTTATGGAAAAAGATTCTTAATAAGATTCATTATAAACATTTTAAAAGCCCTCAATTTTGAGGGCTTTTTCTGTTAATTAGGATTGTCAATCTGAACATTCCAAAATCTCGGGAGAAGATTCTCTGAAACAGGAGTTTTTAAAAATCCTTTTATATAGTTTTGCTTTTAATAAGTATCTTTGATTTTTACAAAACAACAGACCTTGCAAGATTTATATTTTTCAATCATCATTCCGGTTTATAACCGACCGAATGAAATTGACGAACTTTTAGAAAGTTTGGTTCAGCAAGATTATAAACCAGACTTTGAAGTAGTTATTGTAGAAGATGGGTCAACGCTTAAAGTGGATACTGTTGTAAAGGAATACCAAGATAAATTAAACATCAAATACTTTTTTAAAGAAAATTCGGGTCCCGGATTGAGCCGCAATTTTGGGATGCAAAAAGCAAGAGGAAACTATTTTATCATCTTAGATTCTGATGTCATCTTGCCAAAACCTTATTTATCAGCTATAAAAGAAGCTTTAAAATCTAATTTTACAGATGCTTTTGGTGGTGCCGATGCGGCGCATTCATCGTTTTCAACCACTCAAAAAGCCATTAATTACAGTATGACGTCGGTATTAACCACAGGCGGATTAAGAGGTCATATAAACAATGTTAAATTCCAACCGCGTAGTTTTAATATGGGATTGTCTCAAAAAACATTTGAAATTACTGGTGGATTTGGCAAACAGCGCATCGGCGAAGACATTGATTTATGCTTTAGATTATGGCAAAATGGATTCGAAACCCAGTTTATTGAAGATGCTTTTGTGTATCATAAACGTCGTACCAATTTTGAGCAATTTTTTAACCAGACCTACAGTTTTGGCACAGCACGTCCCATTTTAAATACACAACATAAAAACACTGCTAAATTGACCTATTGGTTTCCGAGTATTTTTCTTGTTGGATTTGTGATAAGCCTCATTATATTTCCTTTTTATCAACACCTCACTTTAGTATACGCCTTTTATTTGTTGGTTATTTGTATGCATTCGTCGGTTAAAAATAAAAATGTTTTAGTTGGTTTATTAAGTATTTATAGCACATTAACACAAATGTTTGGTTATGGATTTGGCTTTTTACAATCGCAAATTAAATTGCATATTTTAGGCGACACACCAGAGCAGACTTTTCCAAAAATGTTTAGCTAAAACCCAATGCTAAATTTCTTACTTTTGCTTCAAAATTTAGACACAAATGATTTACGCCAAAAATATACTCGAAACCATTGGTAATACACCTTTAGTTAAACTAAACAAAATTGTTGACGGTGTTGACGCCTTGGTTTTAGCCAAAGTAGAAACCTTTAATCCGGGCAATTCGGTTAAAGATCGCATGGCTGTAAAAATGATAGCCGACGCTGAAGCGGATGGCAGATTGTTGCCAGGGGGAACTATTATTGAAGGAACATCAGGCAATACCGGCATGGGCTTGGCTTTGGTGGCTACTTTAAAAGGCTATAAACTTATTTGTGTAATGGCCGACAAACAATCTAAAGAAAAGGTCGATATTTTACGTGCCGTTGGCGCTGAGGTTGTGGTTTGCCCGACGAGTGTAGATGCAGAAGATCCACGTTCTTATTATTCGGTTTCAAAACGATTGGCAGCAGAGATACCAAATTCTTGGTATGTAAATCAATATGACAACCCGTCCAATGCATTGGCACATTACGAAAGTACGGGGCCAGAAATATGGAAACAAACCGATGGAAAAATAACGCATTTTGTTGTGGGTGTTGGTACAGGTGGCACCATTTCTGGTGTCGGAAAATATCTAAAAGAACAAAATCCTGATATTAAAATTTGGGGAATTGATACGTATGGTTCAGTTTTTAAAAAATACCACGAAACAGGTATCTTTGATGAAAACGAAATCTACTCTTATGTGACCGAAGGTATTGGCGAAGATATCTTACCTAAAAATGTCGATTTTGATATTATTGATGGTTTTACCAAAGTAACCGATAAAGACGGCGCGTTGTTTACAAGAAAATTAGCAATTGAAGAAGGTATTTTTGTAGGTAATTCTGCAGGTTCTGCTGTAAAAGGATTGTTGCAATTAAAAGATCATTTTAAACCAGATGATGTGGTGGTGGTTTTATTTCACGATCACGGCAGCAGGTATGTGGGTAAAATGTTTAATGACGATTGGATGCGTGCACAAGGTTTTGTAGAAGATAAACTTACCAATGCAGACGACTTAATTCAAGGGCATGAAAAACGCCCATTGGTAAATGTAAGAACTGAGGAGTTGGTACAACACGCCATTGAGCGCATGCGTAAATATCAGATTTCTCAAATTCCAGTTGTCGATTCATCTGGGTTTGTTGGTTCGGTAGATGAAGGGAGTTTGTTAAAATTATATTTTAGCGATAAAAACATCGCTGACAAACCTATAAAAGAGGTGATGCAAAAACCATTTCCTATAGTGAATTTAAACACCAATATTGAGGAAATTACCAAATTGATGAATATGGGTAATCAAGCAATTTTAGTAACGCTAGAAGATGGCGATTTTGATATTATAACCAAACACGATATTGTAAGCGCCATTCATTAACCTAATTGCAGTTCGGCATCAAGTATTCTAAAAAATGTTTCGGGCTCTGGTCTTACGCGGTAATTATCGGTTAAATCTGCAAAGAGAATTTTTCCGTTTTTATCGGTAATAATAATGGTTGGCATCACGGTATCAGTATCGTAACCCAAAGCTTGCATCCCTGCTGGTAAGCCATTTTTATGAAAAATACCTAATTTTTTAGAGGCATTATTTTTGGCATCAACTAAAAAATTAAAATTAACATCGAACTTTTTTGCCAATCCTTTTGTGAATTTATGAGGTTGCGGACTTATTAAATTCATATTGACACCACGTTTTTCTAACTCTTTATATTGGCCAGCAATTTCTTTTATTTGCGCCATACAAAGCGGACACCAATTGCCACGGTAAAACATAAATATATTCGGTTTGCCATTAAAAGAAGATGCTTTTATAGGTTTGTGCTCGGCATCTTCTAAATCAAAATCTGGTAACATATTACCCACTTTTAAAATATCCGATTCACGTTTTCCGAAACGTGAATACCAAAATACATAAAGCAGCCAACCTACAAACAATAAGGTGCTAGGTAAAGCAGATATAATATTTAAGTGCTCAGATGTTATCCCGTAAAGGTTAATCAATAATCCAATAAAAATAATGGAAGTTCGTAACCACATATTGGCACTTGTTCTTGCGGTGTTATGCATAGACATGGCTTTTATAAATAAAAAGGCGATGGTAGTGCTAACGATAAAGCGCCCTAATAAAATATATTGAAAGCCATTAAAATAAAATAAGAACATGGTGTAAAACGCTAGAATGACGGCTGCGTTAATAAAAAGCATTACAAAAACTGATTTTAATTTATTTTCCATGATATTTTTTATAACTTAGTAGGCTAACTTAGTAAAAACTTACGCTTTAATTGTAAAAAAGTGAAAGAAGATTTTCTACATTATATTTGGAAGTTGCAATTGGTAACTCATAAAAATCTGGTTTGTACAGATAAGAAAGCGCTTATTGTTCTCAATCAAGGGCAACATAATTTTGATGCTGGTCCCGATTTTTTTAACGCAAAAATTAAAATTGGCAATCAGATTTGGGCTGGGAATGTAGAGATTCATGTAAAGGCGTCAGATTGGTATGTTCACAACCATGAAGTTGATAGCAATTACGATGCGGTTATTTTACATGTGGTTTGGGAAAACGATGCACAAATATTTAGAAAGGATAATTCGGTTATTCCAACGCTGATTTTAAAAGATTTTGTTCCTGATGCCGTATTGCAAAATTATAGACAGCTTTTGTCAAAGTCACACAATTGGATAAATTGCGAAAATGATATTTCAAGTATTGATGATTTTTTATTTAATAATTGGTTAGAACGTTTATATATTGAACGTTTAGAACAAAAATCGGCGCTTATTTTAGAATTGCTAGAAACATCAAAAAACGATTGGGAAGCTGTTCTTTTTATTTTACTAGCTAAAAATTTCGGATTAAAAGTAAACGGAGATGCTTTTTTGAGTTTTGCCAAATCTATAGATTTTAATGTGGTGAGAAAAGTAAGACAGAATCAAAAAGATTTGGAGGCCCTTTTGTTTGGATGTGCAAATTTATTAGAAGATGTTGTAGATAATACGTATTTCTCTGAGTTAAAAGCGCGGTATGAATATCAGAAAGTAAAATTCAAATTAAAGAATACTTTTCATAAAAAGGTGCAATTTTTTAGATTGCGACCCAATAATTTCCCTACCATACGGTTGGCTCAATTAGCGGCGTTATATTACAAACATCACAATCTGTTTTCAAAAATAAATGAAGTGAAAAATAGCAAAGATTTTTACACTATTTTTGAAATAATAACCTCAGATTTTTGGCAAACACATTACACCTTTTCAGCAGCTACTAAATCTAAAAGAAATAAGAAATTAACGAAATCGTTTATAGATTTATTGCTTATTAATACCGTGATGCCTCTGCAATTTATCTATCACAAACAACACGGAAAAGACAAAGGAGAGCTTATTATAGAAATGATGCGTCAGCTTAAACCTGAAAAGAACACCATAATCAATCATTTTAATAGTTTAAATATAGAAGCCAAATCAGCTTTTAAAACACAGGCGCTATTGCAATTAAAAAACAACTATTGCTCAAAAAATAAATGTGTACAGTGTGCCATTGGCAATGCTTTACTGCTGCATAAAAACACTTCTAATTAGATTATTTTTAGTGTTTAATAGGTAGTTTTACATACTAATTATGCTTAATTTTACCTTTCAAAAATAAATGGGTTCATGATATATTCGTCTCAAATTCTGGCACAATTGCTTGAAAAAAATTGTGTTTCAAGAAATATAAACAAGATTGTTATATCGCCAGGCTCACGCAATGCCCCACTTATTATTGAATTCACAAACAAATCCTTTTTTGAAGCCTACAGTATTGTAGATGAGCGTTGCGCTGCTTTTTTTGCATTAGGTATGGCACAACAAACACAGCAGCCTGTTGTTGTTTTTTGCACTTCAGGTTCGGCATTGCTCAATTATTATCCGGCTGTAGCCGAAGCTTTTTATAGCAATATTCCATTAATTATTGTTTCTGCCGATAGACCTAGTAACAAAATTGATATAGCCGATGGACAAACCATTCGGCAAAAAAATGTGTTTGCAAATCATTCGTTATACAATGCCAATTTACTTGACGCCGAGGATGAATTTGCATACAATGTCGCTGAAATAGAAAAAGCCATTGCCATTGCAATTCTTAAAAAAGGCCCTGTGCATATCAATATGCCATTTGAAGAACCTCTCTACAAAACTGTAACCACATCGAAAATTCCTGATACTTTTAAGTTTGATAAAATATCAGATGAATTAAAACAGCCAAATACAATAGATTCAAATGTTCTTGACAGTTGGAATGCTAGTGATAAAAAAATGATTTTGGTTGGCACTCATTATCCTGATAAGGAATTAAATAAGTTGTTATCCATTTTATCAGAAGATGATTCGGTTATTGTTTTAACCGAAACCACCTCAAACCTACACCATCCAAATTTTATAAATACCATCGATAACTTGATTTTTTCGTTATCTGATGACCAATTAGAATTTCTAAAACCCGATTGTTTGATTACGCTTGGCGGGATGGTGGTTTCTAAAAGAGTCAAACAATTCTTGAGACAATTTAAACCACAACATCATTGGCACGTTTCTGAATTTACGGCGCCCGATACTTATTTTTGTTTGTCGGGTCAAGTAGCCATGCCTTCTGCCGATTTTTTTACACAATTAATTGAAAATAAAAGTACGGTTGAAAGTCATTTTAAAAAGGATTGGCTTCAAAGAAAGATGTTTGTAGAGCAAGCGCATAATACCTTTATGGAAAAAGTGCCTTTTTCTGATTTGTCTGTTTTTAACAACATCAACAAGGCTTTGCCAAAACATATTATGTTGCAATTGGCAAACAGTTCGGTTATAAGATATGCACAATTATTTCATTTAGATAAAACGATTACTGTGTTTTGTAATCGCGGTACAAGTGGTATTGATGGCAGTACTTCTACAGCCATTGGTGCAGCACTTACTACCAAACAACAAACAGTTTTTATGACAGGCGATTTAAGTTTCTTCTATGATAGCAATGCATTGTGGAATAATTATATTCCTACTAATTTTAGAATAATTTTGATTAACAATGGTGGTGGTGGCATATTCAGAATTTTACCTGGTCCGCAAACTACAAAAGCACTAGACTATTTTGAAGCGCCTCATAATTTAACCGCAGAACATTTATGTAAAATGTATGGTTTTGAATACACGCAAGTAGGTGATGATGCCACATTAAATACTTCTTTAGAACACTTTTTTAAAGAGAGTCCTCAGCCAAAACTGCTTGAAGTTACAACACCAAGAGAATTAAATGATAAGGTATTAAAAGATTATTTCAAAACTCTTAATTGAAATTTAAAGCTTCAACAAGGCTTTTAATTCTTTAGAAATAGCATCTTTATGCACCATTACAGAAATAAATTTCATTTTAGCATAAATTTCAGACATATATACATAACCGCCATTTGCCAAAGTGTTACCCCAAGAGTTTTTTACTTTATAATAGGTTGTTCCTTTTTGATCTGTCAACATGCCTGTAATGTGCATTAAATGATCGTCTGTAGTCGTGTAATTTTCGAAATTTTGTTGTCTAGACAATTGCGTCACATTTTGTTCTGGCACAATTTCTGTCAAACTTTTTGTATTATCATCGGCGTTAAGCGGTAAGACAGCCACGCCATTTTTAGCCGAAAAAGTAGGCTCAGAAACATCAACATCTAAAGAAATTGTAAATCCATTGGCAAGCGCCGTATTTATAACGCCAATCATATCATTTACTGACACATTATAAAAACTGCCATTAGAAAAATTATCGGGAATATTTAGGATAAATTTTGAGTAAAATGGCTGTTGTGTAAAAGACGTGATTGACACATAATCGTCTGGATTAAATTTTGTCATCTCAACAAATGTTTTTGGGCTATAAATGTTGCCATTATAATTAAAAGTAATGGGGTTTTTACCCATATAAGTATCTAAAATTTGGTTGATAGCATCTTCCCAGTCACGCGCACTTTTTTTAGCATCACTTTTAATAAACTCGTCAAGTGTTGTTTTTAGCAAAGTAGACATCTCTTCGTGATCATAAGATTTTTGATCATTTAACAAACCAGTAAATTCATCTCTAGGTACAATACCAAATTCTCGAACAGCATTAGTAACATCATGAGCTAAACCACCTTCGCCAAATTGTGCATTGCCTTGACGCATCACATAATTCCAAGCTTTAAGCATGTAGGTATTTCTTACAAAATACATTTCAGACACAGGAATGTCTAATCCGCTTAAGCGCTTAATTTCTGATTCTACAAATGATGATGTAGAAAAGCTCCAACAGGTTCCCGTATGTCCCTGACTTTTAACAGACGTTGCTTGAATATCTTTTACAACTGTAAAGGTATATTTTTGAGAAAAGATGGGGGCTGTTATTATAAAAGCAAATAGCACAAGAAATATTTTTTTCATAGCAGAAATTTTTTTATTAGTAAAATTAATCGTCATTTCCATATTTTAATTTTTTCATAACCCGTTCAATATTGACATAAAAAGCATCTAAATTTGGGTCGTTTTCATCTATTTTAGAATAGCCTATTTTATAATATTTAATAGCTTTTTTTAATGAATTTCCTGTTTCGTAATATTGGCCAATATAATAATAGCCTAAAGGAGAATCTGGATACAGACGTATAATCATTTTACCAAATTCGTTAAGATAATCGCCATCTAGGGTATCCATAATTAAAGGTTCAATACGCAAAATATCTTTCTGCCTTATTTGAATATCTGTGCCGAAAAAATATTCAATTTCAACATATTTTTTTTCTAAATATGCGATCGCTTCTGGTGGCGTCATTTTAGATATTTTAGTGTCGTATTCTTCTTTTGTAATGGGACCATACATTTTAAAAATATAAGCCAAAGCACTAGGAATAGATAAACCTAAAGAAGTTGAATATGTAACTTCGTTAAAAACATCTAATTTGTAATTTATAAAAGGGTTTTTATACGTGTCAAGCAAACTAAAAATGCCACTAATGTTGGCTTGTTTATCTTTACTGTTATAAGATCCCGAACTCATATAATAATAAGTGGGTAAATTAATATTAGGAATGGTATTCTTTATATAAGACGCCATGCCTTCGGCATAACTCGGATTTATATTTATATACGCATTAAAAACAGGTTTGTCTTGGATAAAGAAATAATTTATAAAATTAGCAGTTAAAGATCTGCCAACTATTGCTTTAAAAGGTGATAGGCGGTATTCGTCATCTATAAAAGGCAACAATTCTAAATTGATAAATAGTTGAAAATCGGACGAAAAAGACGTAGGTAAACTTGAGATGGCATCGTAAGCGCAATCTTCTGTACGCGATTCAATTTGAGAAATACCTACTATAATTTGCTCTGGTGCTTCTTGTTTACGGGCCAATAATTTGGCATTGGCAACATAGACATCAAACAAATCTTCGGCATCTAAAATAATGGTTAAAGGGTAAATTTTTGTGGCGTCAATTTCATACGAAGGTGGCACATAAATTTTAAGCGTTCTGTATTGTAGTAATATTTTAGATTCAAAATTTTTAGAGGTAATTTGCGAAAAAGAGCTGTTTATAAAACCTATTAAAAAGAGGCCAAAAATGATTTTTTTCATCATATAATTTTAAAATCCGAAGGTAGTAAAATTTTTTTAGTAAAAGCAATAGTTATATATTTACAATCCTAAAAAACACAACATGTCAGACAGAAAATGGACGTCCATAAAAGATTACGAAGATATTAAATTCGACTATTTTGAAGGGATTGCTAAAATAACAATTAACAGGCCAGAAGTGTATAACGCTTTTAGACCAGAAACCAATTTTGAAATGCTCGATGCGATGGATATTTGCAGAGAACGCCAAGATATTGATGTGGTTATTCTTACAGGTATTGGCGATAAAGCCTTTTGTGCCGGTGGCGATCAGAACGTAAAAGGCGTTGGAGGATATGTTGGTAAAGATGGTGTGCCGCGTTTAAATGTATTGGATTTACATCGAAAAATTCGCGAAATTCCAAAGCCTGTTATTGCTATGGTAAATGGTTATGCCATTGGTGGCGGTCATGTGCTACACGTGGTTTGCGATTTAACCATCGCTTCAGAAAATGCTAAATTCGGACAAACCGGACCTAAAGTGGGTAGTTTTGATGGTGGCTTTGGATCGTCTTATTTGGCACGCATTGTCGGTCAGAAAAAGGCGCGTGAAATTTGGTTTTTATGCGAGCAATATACCGCTAAAGAAGCTTTAGATATGGGCTTGGTAAATAAAGTTGTGCCGCTAAAAGATTTAGAAGACACCACGGTAGCTTGGTGTAAAACCATGCAAAAGCGCTCGCCTATGGCATTGCGTATGATAAAACGTTCGCTTAACGCGGAATTAGATGGCCAACACGGATTGATGCAATTGGCTGGAGATGCTACCCTTATGTTTTATATGATGGAAGAAGCGCAAGAAGGTAAAAATGCTTTTTTAGAAAAACGCGATCCCGATTTTAAACAGTTTCCTAAGTTTCCTTGATGCTAATATAAATTGTCAGGTTGAGCGTCCCGAAATTTCGGGATAAACCTCAAAATAAATAATGTCACCCTGAGCGCAGTCGAAGGGCTTTGTAAAATCTAACCTTATGAAAATAATTTGTATCGGTCGTAATTACACCAAACACATAGAAGAATTACAAAACGAAAAACCCACAGAGCCCGTTATTTTTTTAAAACCAGATTCGGCTATTTTGGCTAAAAAGATGCCATTTTTTATTCCAGCTTTCGCGGAAGGCATTCATTACGAAGTAGAAATATTGGTTAAAATTAACAAGGTAGGAAAGCATATTGAACAAAAGTTTGCTCATAAGTATTATGATGAAATAGGTTTGGGAATTGACTTTACCGAGCGCACATTGCAAAGCAAATTAAAAGCAAAAGGCTTGCCTTGGGAAAAAGCCAAAGCTTTTGACGGCTCTGCCGTTATTGGCGATTTTTACCCTAAGACAGATTTTGACTTATCCGGAATTAAATTCCAACTCATCATAAATGGCAAGACTGTTCAAGACGGAAATTCTAAATTTATGCTTTGGCAGATAGATGAACTGATAAGTTATGTTTCTCAGTTTTTTACCCTTAAAAAAGGCGATGTTATTTTTACAGGCACACCAGCTGGTGTTGGGCAAGTGCATCCTGATGATATATTGGTAGGTGTTTTAGAAGGCAATACAGCTTTTGAGCTTAAGATAAAGTAAGTTGCTGATAAAGAGTTATATTTGTTGAAATATAGTAATTTATAAAACATATTAAAAGTCAAAATAATGGCACTATTCAATATTAAAAAAAAATTAGAGTACATCAAGGAAAAACCTTTCAGACTTGAAAAAGAAATTCAAGACTTAACTGAAGAGAATCTAAAGATTATTTTAGGACTTGATTTTGTAAAATCTGAATTTGCATTAAATAATTTCCGGATAGACACTCTTGCTTTTGATAAAGAAGCAAATGCTTTTGTAATCATTGAATACAAAAGAGATAAAAACTTTAGTGTAATTGACCAAGGTTATGCTTATTTATCTTTAATGCTAAACAATAAAGCAGACTTCATTTTGGAATTTAACGAGAATCTTGATAAAACTTTAAAAAGGAATGATGTTGATTGGTCACAATCAAGAGTCCTGTTTATCTCTCCTGCTTTTACTAATTACCAAAGAGAAGCGATTAATTTTAAAGACTTGCCAATAGAATTATGGGAAGTAAAAAGATTTGAAAACAATATTATTTCGTATGATCAAATTCAAAAAGCAGGGTCTCAAGAAAGTATAAAGACAATTTCTAAAACAGATCACACGATAGACAATGTTGCTAAAGAAATAAAAGTCTATTCAGAACAAAAACATTTAGAAAAGGTAAATGAAGAAATAATAGAACTTTATGAGAAATTTAAAAGTGCTATTCAGAATTTAGATAATTTAGAAATCAAACCTAAGAAAAAATATATTGCATTTGTTTCAGGTCGAAATGTAATTGATATTTTACCTCAGAAAAAAGCATTAAAAATGTGGATTAATATGAGCAAAGGAGAATTAGACGATGCCAAGAAAATTACAAGAGATGTTTCAACTACGGGACATTGGGGAAATGGAGATTATGAAATTCAGACGAACAATGACGATGATTTAGAATATATTTTAAGTCTTGTAAAACAGTCTATAAAAAAGAATAAAAAATAATGAAGTCCCAGCTAGCGCGAGCATCCTTTGCTCGTGCCAAAGAGTTTAAAGATAAAGTCTGCACGAGCGTGATGCTCGCGCAAGCAAAAGAACGTATAAATACTTAGCTTAGATTTCCGAGAAAGCGGGAATGACAGATTTTTAATTGTTGTGCCAGATATATCCTATCCCCAACCCTTTCCAAAGGAAAGGGAGAAATCAACAGTTTTAAAGTCCTTCCCTTTGGGAAGGATATAGGATGGGAGATTTAGGTCTAACTAACTACTACAAATAGTATCACACGTTTTTTGTGTCCTTATAGAAATAAAGCGCCACAATAAGCGTAGCCAAAAGAATAACTGCACCCAATTGGTGTAAAACACCTAATGTTACAGGTACAGCATTAATCAAAGTAAAAATACCAAGTGTAATTTGTACAGCCAAAAAGAGCATAAGCGCATTATTACAATGTGTTTGAATGGGTGACAATCCCAATTTACGGGCACTCAAATAAAACTTAACAAAATAGAATAATACCAAAGCTGCAAACCAACGGTGGATAAATTGTACTAAAATGGGGTTTTCAAAAAACGCCATAAATCCTAGGTTTTGAAAAGCTTTAATACCAGTATCTGGCAACCAATCGGGACCCATTTTAGGATAAGTGGTGTAAATATAGCCCGCTTTTAATCCGGCTGTAAAAGCACCATAAACTATTTGAATGCTCACCAATCCCAACATAATTTTTAGTTTACTGTATAGTTTGGGATGGAAATTCAATTTTTTAGAAATAGGAGAGAGTATGGGTAGCGCCGTCCATAAAATATAAGCCACTAAAAATAAGGCCGTACTTAAATGTAATGCCAAGCGGTAATGACTCACACTTGGGCGGTTAACCAAACCGCTTTTAACCATAAACCAACCTATAAAACCTTGTAATCCGCCAAGGAGAAAAATAACAATCAAATGTTTACGCAGTTTTTTATCTTGTAGTTTTTTGGTAAAATAAAACCATAAAAACGGAAACAGAAATATAAATCCAATAACACGTCCTATAAAGCGGTGAATAAATTCCCACCAAAAAATCGATTTAAAATCTTCTAAACTATAATGATAATTGTATTTAATATATTCTGGAGAGGTTTTGTAGTTGTTAAATTCGGTATTCCATTCAGCAAGGTTTAGTGGTGGCACAATCCCAGAAATGGGTTTCCATGCTACTATAGATAATCCAGAATGTGTGAGGCGTGTTATGCCGCCAATAACCAACATGGCTATTACTAAAAAAGCGCCTAGCAATAACCAATAGCCAACTATTTTTTGTGTTTTATTTTGCATTTCAAAATTTTGAGTAAAGATAAATAAAACAAAAATCTTAAGATTTGAAATTTGTAATTAAAGTGCAAAAAAAAGCAGGCCTAAATTAATAGTCCTGCTTTTAGATGTTTTAAAAGATTTTATAGGAATCCAAAACCAAAGCCAATATTAAAGATCAGTAATCCACTTGAGCTAATGCCTGGGATATTAGGAATGGCTTCTTCACCTGTTTGAGTTACACCATTAACATCACCTGTTATAATAACTTTATCAGGAATGGTTCCAAAACCATAACCAACTTCTGTTCTCATATAAAATGTACGACCTAGTTTTAAACCTAGCTTAGCATTTATAGTATTTAAAGTGACATTACCAGTTGCTGTGCCTGTAAAATCAATACCTCCAATAGTTTGAGCATCGGTGTAAGTGCCATCAAGACTAAAATTGCTATACCCTAAAGAAGCATAAAAACCTTTTCCAGTTGGGTTAAAATAAATGTTTCCACCAATTTCAAAATGATTGAAACCAGCCTCTACTTGATCAAAAGTGCCAGAATAAGCAGAATAATCGGCATAAACAGCAATGCGTTTAAATAAGACTAATTCGGCATTTCCACCAACAATATTTGGCACACCAACTTTAAAACCAATTCTAAATGGTTTAACACTTTTTTGTTTGTCTTGTGCTTGTGTGGCTACACAAAACAGAATTGTGAAAGCTACTAAAAGAGTTTTTTTTAACATAATAGGTTGATTTATTAATTATAACCCGTTGTGCATTATAATTTAACAAAAAAAGTTGTTCAATTGTCTAAAAAAGACGTATATTTATTTGAATATCAAACATATAAATATAATGAACAACTTTCAAGCAAATTACAATAAAATTTTAGAAGTGTTACGGTCTATTACAGAAAAAGAACAATTTTTAAAACAAAAAAGAAAGCCTAAACTACAAGATATAGAGTTGATAGCAATGAATTTAACAGCAGAATATATGAGTATTGATAGTGAATGTCAGCTTTTTAGGGATATTTCAAGGGAATTAAAGAATAAAATTGAACGTTCAGTTTATAATAGAAGGAAGCGAAAATTATTTTTTGCTATCGAACTTATAAGAAATAAATTATCTGAGAAGTTTAATGAATTTGAAAATTACTTTGTTGTAGATAGTATGCCTTTAGAAGTAGTCAAATTATCTAGAAGTAATAGTAGTAAAATTTGCAAAGAAGAATTTCATAGTTCCCCAAATAGAGGTTTTTGTGCAAGCCAAAATATGCATTACTATGGTTACAAGATTCATGCAGTTTGTTCCGTTGAAGGAGTTTTTAAAAGCTTTGATATAAGCAAAGCTTCAGTCCATGATATTCATTATTTAAAAGATATTAAAGAGCAATTTAATGATTGCGTTATTTTAGGAGATAAAGGCTATTTAAGTGCTGATTATCAATTAGATTTGTTTGAAAGCAAGCGAATAAAATTAGAGGTTCCAATGCGAAAAAATCAACATAATTACAAAAAACAAGCATATATTTTTAGGAAGAAAAGAAAGCGAATTGAAACGCTGTTTTCACAACTTTGTGATCAGTTTATGATACGTAGAAATTATGCTAAATCTTTTCAAGGATTTAAAACAAGAATACTATCCAAATTAACTTCGTTAACGGTTATTCAATACATCAATAAGTTTATCTTTGATAGAAATATAAATAATTTAAAAATTAGCATTATTTAAATGCACAACGGGTATTATAATGTAAATATAATAAATTATTTAAATTGGTGAACAAGGAGATTTCCCCTTTTTTAGATTATTATTACTAATAATAATAGGTCTAACGGTAAAATTGAATTATTTTTGAATGAGTTTAAAATAGTTTTTTTGAAGGCAGAAATCATTACCATTGGCGACGAAATTTTAATAGGCCAAATTTTAGACAGCAATTCTAAATGGATGGCAGAACAGCTTAATACTATTGGTATTGAGGTGTTTCAGATAACTTCTATAAGTGATAACGAAGCACATATTTTACAAGCTTTAGATGAAGCTAAAAATCATGCTGATATCATTTTAATAACAGGCGGATTAGGCCCTACTAAAGACGACATCACAAAACATACGCTTACAAAGTACTTTGATGATGAATTGGTACTGCATCCAGATATTATTGAGCATATAAAAAAGTTATTCGAAAAAATAAATTATCCTTTTACAGAAATAAACAGCTATCAGGCACTTGTGCCATCAAAAGCAAAAGCTTTAACAAACAATTTTGGCACAGCACCGGGTATGTGGTTTGAAGAAGATGGTAAAATATTTGTATCGATGCCGGGTGTGCCAAACGAAATGAAAGGGTTGATGAGCGCATCGGTTTTACCGATGCTTAAAGAAAAATTTAAATTGCCTTTTATTTATCATAAAACCGTGTTGACTTATGGTATGGGCGAAAGCATGGTGGCCGAAAGAATAAGTGACTGGGAAAATCAGTTACCTAAGTTTATAAAACTGGCTTATTTGCCTGCATACGGAAAAGTGCGTTTGCGTTTATCAGCAAAAGGCGCATCAAAATCTGCCATTATTAAAGCAGTAGAAAACGAAATTGAGAATTTGATACCTTTAATAAGTGACATTGTTATGGGTTTTGAGGGAAATGAAACCATCGAAGAAAGCATCGGTATACTTTTAATACAACAAAAGTGTACTTTGGCTGTAGCCGAAAGCTGTACGGGTGGTACTATAGCATCAATGATTACGGCTGTTCCAGGAGCGTCAAAATATTTTAAAGGGGCTATTGTAAGTTATGATACAAGTGTGAAAGAAAATATTTTAGGTGTGGATGCAGAAACAATAAAAAAATATTCTGTAGTTAGTGCTCAAGTGGCTTTAGAAATGGCACAAAAAGTGAGACTATTATTACAGTCAGATTATGCCATTGCCACAACAGGAAACGCAGGCCCAACCACAGATAAAACCGATAAAAGTGTGGGTGTGGTCTTTATAGCTTTAGTAACACCTAATGACACAATTGTTAAAGAATTCAATTTTGGGCAACCGCGAGAGAAGGTTATTACAAGAACAGCAAACAAAGCTTTAGAAATGCTTAAAAATCAATTGCTAAAAAACCTTAAAAAATAGTTTGCAAATGAATAATTTAAATGTAAATTTGCACCTCGTAAAAAATTAATTTTTAAATACCATATAAAATGTCAAGAGTTTGTGAGCTTACTGGTAAGAAAGCAATGACAGGAAATAATGTTTCTCATGCATTAAACAGAACTAAAAGAAAGTTTAATGTTAATTTAATGAAAAAACGTTTTTATATTCCTGAAGAAGATAAATGGTTAACTTTAAGAGTATCAACTTCTGCTTTAAAGAATATTAATAAAAATGGCATTGCTGCTGTAATTAAAGAAGCAAGAACAAAAGGTTTTTTAAAAAAATAAGTTAAGTCATGGCAAAAGCAAGAGGCAATAGAATTCAGGTGATTTTAGAATGTACAGAGCATAAAGCAACAGGTTTACCTGGTACATCTAGATATATTACAACTAAGAACAAAAAGAACACGCCAGATAGGATGGAAATTAAGAAATTCAATCCAATTTTGAAAAAAGTAACGGTTCATAAAGAAATTAAATAATACAATATTTTAAGTCATGGCTAAGAAATCAGTAGCATCATTACAAACAGGTTCAAAGCGTTTAACTAAAGCTGTAAATATGGTAAAATCTCCTAAAACAGGAGCTTATACTTTTGCAGAAGCTATTATGGATCCTACTAAAGTTGATAGTTTTTTCAAAAAATAAATCACAACTTTAGCATACATTATACAGAAGCTACTTTCTCATTGAAAGTAGCTTTTTGTTTTTCTATATTTGTAGCAATAATTATTATACACTTAGTTTTTAATTAAAATAACGATGGGTTTATTTAAAAATTTATTTTCTAAAGAAAAGAAAGAAAATTTAGATAAAGGTTTAGAAAAAACCAAGACTACTTTTTTTTCTAAACTATCTAAGGCTGTTGCCGGAAAATCTAAAGTAGATGACGACGTACTTGATGAGCTTGAAGAAGTTTTGGTTTCGTCTGATGTGGGTGTAGAAACCACTTTAAAAATTATTAAAGCCATAGAAGCTCGTGTGGCAAAAGATAAATTTTTGGGCACCGCTGAACTCAACCAAATTTTACGTGAAGAAATAGCCGCCTTATTGGCGATGACAAATGAGGGCAATGAAATCGATTTTTCGGTTCCAGCCGATAAGAAACCTTATGTAATCATGGTAGTAGGCGTTAATGGTGTTGGTAAAACAACAACTATTGGTAAGCTGGCATCACAATTTAAAAAGCAAGGATTAAAGGTTGTTCTAGGTGCGGCAGATACTTTTAGAGCCGCGGCTATAGATCAATTGCAAGTGTGGGCAGATCGTGTAGATGTGCCAATGATAAGACAGCAAATGGGCAGCGATCCTGCTTCTGTAGCTTTCGATACTTTAGAATCGGCTGTAAAACAAAATGCCGATGTGGTTATTATTGATACCGCTGGCAGATTGCACAACAAAATTAATTTGATGAATGAGCTCACAAAAATTAAAAAAGTGATGCAAAAAGTCATACCAGATACGCCACATGATGTCTTATTGGTTTTAGACGGTTCAACCGGACAAAATGCTTTTGAACAAGCCAAGGCATTTACAAAAGCGACTGAGGTAACTTCTCTTGCTGTTACTAAATTAGACGGTACAGCCAAAGGTGGTGTTGTGATTGGTATTTCAGATCAATTCCGAATTCCAGTAAAATATATTGGTGTTGGCGAAGGAATAGACGATTTACAAGTCTTCAATAAAATTGAATTTGTAGATTCATTTTTCAAATAGTATCAGTTGGTATCAAGTAATTGGTATCATGTATTAAGATTAAAACACAAATCACAAAACTCAAATTACCAGATACCTGATACCAAAATCCAAACTATGCGTACAAAATCAGCAAAAAAAAATAAAATCAACGTCGTTACTTTAGGATGTTCAAAAAACATTTATGACAGCGAGGTTTTAATGGGGCAACTCAAAGCCAATAATAAAGAAGTTGTTCACGAAGACGAAAATGACGAGGGTAATATTGTGGTCATAAATACCTGCGGATTTATTGGTGATGCCAAAGAAGAATCTATCAACACCATTTTACATTACGCACATAAAAAAGAGTTGGGTGAAGTTGATAAAGTTTTTGTTACCGGATGTTTAAGCGAGCGTTACAAACCCGATTTAGAAAAAGAAATCACCAATGTAGATCAGTATTTTGGCACGCACGATTTGCCAAATTTGTTAAAAGCACTCGAAGCCGATTATAAACACGAATTGATAGGTGAGCGTGTAACCACAACTCCAAAACATTACGCGTATCTTAAAATTGCCGAAGGTTGCGACAGACCTTGTTCGTTTTGCGCCATTCCGTTAATGCGTGGCAAACACATTTCTACACCTATTGAAGAAGTGGTTGAAGAAGCCACAAAACTCGCAAAAAAAGGCGTTAAGGAATTGATTATGATTGCGCAAGATTTGACTTATTACGGATTAGATATTTACAAAAAAAGAGAATTAGCGCGTTTGTTAAAAGCACTTGTTAAAATTGACGGTGTAGAATGGATTCGTTTACATTATGCTTTTCCTACAGGATTTCCTTTAGATGTGCTCGAAGTAATGAATGCCGAGCCTAAAATTTGTAACTATCTTGATATTCCGTTACAACATATCAATACCGAGCTTTTAAAATCGATGCGTCGTGGCACAACACACGAAAAAACAACAACTTTAATTTCTCAATTTAGAGAGGCTGTGCCAAATATGGCGATAAGAACCACATTAATTGTGGGGTATCCTGGCGAAACAGAAGCGCAATTTCAAGAATTAAAAGATTGGGTAATAGATATGCGTTTCGAACGTTTGGGCTGTTTTGCTTATTCGCATGAAGAGGATACACACGCTTACAAACTAGAAGATAACGTGCCCGAAGAGATAAAACAACAACGTGTTTCCGAAATTATGGACATTCAAAGTGAAATTTCTTTTGAGCTCAATCAGCTTAAAGTAGGACAGGTTTTTAAATGTTTGTTTGACAGAAAAGACGGGAATCAGTTTGTGGGTAGAACCGAATTCGATTCGCCCGATGTTGATAATGAAGTGTTGGTTGACGCCACCAAACATTACATTCAAATGGGTCAGTTTATCAATATTAAAATCACCGAAGCAGGCGATTTTGATTTGTATGGAGAACCAGTTTAGTTAAGTTTTTCTTAAAAGCAATTTGAGTTTGGTTAACAAAAGCTAAATTTGTTTTTGCTAAGTTTAAATTAATTATTTTTACAAAAACATTTTTTAATGATGCCAAAAGATTCTTGCGATATCACTTCAAAAAATGCCGATTGTTGTAGTTCGGCCACCCACAATGAAGTTGATTATAAAAACCATTGGAATACGGTTTATACTAAATATGAGGTTTCAAAATTGGGTTGGTATGAAACAGAATCATCTCCAATTTTAGAGTTAATTTCTAACTGTGAACTTAAAAAAAATGATCCTATATTGTTTGTTGGTGCAGGTTCTACAACATTAATTGATAGTTTAATAGCTGATGACTTTACTAATTTAATTGCAAATGACATTAGTAAAGAAGGTCTAGAAACTTTAAAAAAACGCATCGGAAAACAATCAAATTTAGTTGAATGGCTTGTTGACGATTTGACACAACCACAAGAATTAAATAAAATAGCATCCGTAAAACTTTGGATAGACCGCGCTGTTTTACATTTTTTTACCGAAGCAGAAGATCAAGAAACCTATTTCAATTTGTTGCAATCTAAAATGGCGCTGAATGGCTATGTTATTTTGGCTGAATTTAATTTAAGTGGCGCTACAAAATGTAGCGGATTACCAGTTAAACGTTATGATGTAAATATTTTAGCTGATAAATTAGGAAACAATTTTCAACTTTTAAATGCGTTTGATTATGTTTACACGATGCCAAGTGGCGATAAGCGCAATTATGTTTACACACTTTTTAAACGCATAAAATAATCAATAAATTGAGCGATTTTAAATCAGAACATAGCAGCCTACCCTTTAAAGAAACGGGTTATTTTTCAAATCTCATTTGCGATTATCTAGATCAAAAGGAATCGTTAAAACCTTTGTATCAAAATTTCTCAGACCTTAACGGATATAAAAATCAGATGGCCTTAAAAAAGGAAGTTTTTACCGCAGAATCACGTTCTGTTTTGGTGGCTTCTTTGAATTTGCAATACAAAAAAGTGGAAGCCTCTGAGCTTAGTTTAAATAACATTCAATCGCTTTTAAACGACAACACTTTTACAGTTACCACAGGGCATCAGCTTAACTTATTTACTGGGCCGCTCTATTTTTTATATAAAATAGTCACTGTTATTAATTTGTCAAAATCACTAAAAAAGGCTTTTCCAGAAAATAATTTTGTGCCCATTTACTGGATGGCGACAGAAGATCACGATTTTGAAGAGATTAACTATTTTAATTTTAAGAATCAAAAAGTAAAATGGGAGCGCTCTTTTGGCGGTGGTGTTGGGCGTTTATCAACCGAAGGATTGAACGATGTTTTTGAAGCGTTTTCTAAAAACTTAGGAGAAAGTCAGTTTGCAGATGAACTTAAAAGTTTGTTCAAAAAAGCCTATTTAGAACATGATAATCTTGCCGATGCTACTTTCTATTTGGCTAATCAATTATTTTCGGCTTATGGCTTGGTTATTTTAGATGCCGATAAATCGGAATTAAAATCACTCTTTTCTGATACTATTAAAGATGAATTGTTAAACCAAACGTGTTTTAATGCTGTGTCAAAATCGGCGGAAGCTTTATCAAATTTAAATTATAAAGTACAGGTTAACCCCAGACCGATTAACTTATTTTATTTAAAAGAAAATCTAAGAGAACGCATTGTTTTTGAGCAAAATAGTTATAAGGTTTTAAATACGTCTTTAGTATTTACCAAAGATCAAATTTTAGACGAAGTAGATAGATATCCCGAAAGGTTTAGTCCAAATGTATTGACGCGCCCACTTTATCAAGAAACAATTTTACCCAATTTAAGTTATACGGGCGGCGGCGGCGAATTGGCTTACTGGTTCGAAATGAATGCTTATTTTGAGCAAAGAAATGTGCCATTTCCTATTTTGTTGTTGCGGAATTCTGTTTTGGCCATTTCGGAAAAACAAGCACAAAAAATAACCAAACTTAATTTAAAAGCTAAAGATTTATTTTTAAATCAAGATGCCTTATTAAGCAAAGTCATTAAGGAGATTTCTGATATTAGCATAGATTTTTCTGAGCAAAAAAACAATTTACAAAACATGTTTTCTGATTTAAAACAGTTAGCTCTTAGAACGGATAAATCATTTATTGGTGCTGTAAATGCTCAAGAACACAAACAATTAAAAGGAATGACTGTTTTAGAGAAACGTTTGTTAAAAGCTCAAAAACGTAAATATGTTGATATAACAGAACGTATTAAAATCCTTCAAAATGAGTTGTTTCCCAATCAGAGTTTGCAAGAGCGCTATTTAAATTTCTCAGAATTATACTTGCTATATGGCTCCCAATTAATCCCACACTTAATTAAAAATTTAGAACCTCTAACCCTTGAATTTAGCATTTTAAGATTTTGATTTAAAAGATATAAAATTTACCGATGAAACAACCTATTGCAGATAAAATTCCTTTTGAATTAAAAGCGCACAACGACACTAGAATTGACGATTATTATTGGCTAAATCAAAAAGAGAACCCCAAAGTAATTCAATATTTAGAGGAAGAAAATGCTTATTATAAATCTCAAACCAAACATACAGAAGATTTTCAGACACGTTTGTTTGAAGAAATGAAAGCACGAATTAAGGAAGATGATGAATCTTTGCCTTATAAAAAGAATGGCTATAATTACATTACTAAGTTTGAAAAAGGCAAACAATACCCCCAATATTTTAGAACAAAAGACATCTCGAAAGCGCAAAAAGAACTTTTAGTAGATGTCAATTTAATGGCAGAAGGGTTTAATTATTACAGTCTTAAAGGCTTGTCTGTGAGTCCAAATAACAGGTATTTGGCTTTTGGTGTAGATACTTTGAGTCGGCGTATTTATACTATTTATATTAAGGATTTAAAAACGGGTAAAATATTAAAAGATAAAATTGAGAATACCACAGGAAGTGCTGTTTGGGCAAACGATAATGTCACCCTTTTTTATAGCAATAAAGACGAAGAAACCCTGCGCTCTTTCCAAATTTTTAAACATAAATTAAAATCAAAATCTATTTTAGATACTTTGGTTTTTGAAGAAGAAGATGAAACTTTTGATGCTTTTGTATCTAAAACAAAATCACAAAAATATATTGTAATAGGCAGTTCGAGTACCTTAACAACAGAATACCAATTGCTAGATGCCGACACTCCTGACGGCGCTCTTAAAATATTTCAAAAAAGGCAGCGTGAATTAGAATATGCTATTGAACATTACGAAGATAAATTCTACATTTTAACCAATAAAGATAAAGCTGAAAATTATAAAATAATGGTCACACCTCTTGATAAAACAGAGATGATCCATTGGAAAGACCTTATTGCGCATCGGCCTGATGTGTTGCTAGAAGATTTCTCTGTTTTTAAAAATTTTATGATCATAGAAGAACGCTGTAACGGATTACTTAAAATAAGAATTAAGAGTTGGGATGGCAGTTTAGATTATTATTTACCTTTTGATGAAGAAACCTATACAGCCTACGTTGCTTATAACCCAGAATTCGACACGAATTTAATCCGCTATGCATACCAATCCTTAACAAGGCCAAATTCTTTAACAGATTTTGATGTATTTACGCGTGAGAAATTTCTTAAAAAGGAGCAACAAGTTTTGGGAGGTGTCTTTAAAAAAGAAAATTACATCAGCAAACGTATTTGGGCACCAGCCAGAGATGGTAAAAAAGTGCCTGTGTCGTTGGTTTATCATAAAAACACAAAATTATCAAAAGACACACCTTTACTTTTGTATGCCTATGGCTCTTATGGTCACACTGTTGACGATACTTTTAGCACTGTGAGATTGAGTTTGCTAGACCGTGGTTTTGTTTTTGCCATCGCCCACATAAGAGGCGGACAATATTTAGGAAGACAGTGGTATGACAATGGGAAATTGCTAGACAAGAAGAATACTTTTTACGATTTTATTGATGCGGCTAAATATTTAATTGCCGAAAATTATACCAGTTCAAATCATTTATACGCCGAGGGAGGTTCAGCAGGAGGTTTGCTCATGGGTGCTATTGTAAATTATAATCCAGAGTTATTTAACGGTGTTATTGCTGCTGTGCCTTTTGTAGATGTTGTAACCACCATGCAAGACACATCAATACCACTTACAACAGGAGAATTTGATGAGTGGGGCAACCCAGAAGAAGAAAATATGTACACATATATTAAATCTTATTCGCCTTATGATAATGTGAAGAAACAGAAATATCCAAACCTTTATGTAACTACAGGCCTTCACGATTCTCAGGTACAGTACTTTGAGCCAGCTAAATGGGTGGCTAAATTGAGGGATTTAAAAACAGATACTAACAAGCTTTTATTTCATATTGACATGGAAGTTGGACATGGAGGCGCATCGGGTAGGTTTGATTCTTTAAAAGAGGTAGCAAGAGACTATAGTTTTTTGATGGATTTAGAGAAAATCGACTGTTAAATAAAAAATAAATGTTAAATTTGCACGTTAATCAAAATATAAAATCATAAACTAGTTTATGAAAAGAGCATCAAAAATCACAAATAGTGTGTTAGACTTAATTGGTAATACACCGATGATTAAGTTAAATAAAATCACCAAAGATCTCAAAGGAAAATTTTACACTAAGTTCGAAGGATTTAACCCAGGCCATTCTACAAAAGACAGAATAGCATTGCATATTATTGAAAATGCAGAAAAATTGGGCATTTTAAAACCTGGAGACACTATAATCGAAACAACTTCGGGCAATACCGGATTTAGCCTCGCTATGGTGAGTATTATTAAAGGCTATGACTGTGTTTTAGCCGTTAGTTCTAAATCGTCTTTAGACAAGATAGATATGCTTAAAGCGATGGGTGCAAAAGTGTATGTCTGTCCAGCGAATGTTAGTGCAGACGACCCACGTTCTTATTATCAAGTAGCTAAAAGACTACATGATGAAATGGCGGATTCAGTTTACATTAATCAATATTTTAACAATTTAAATATTGAAGCGCATTATGCAACTACTGGACCAGAAATTTGGGAGCAAACAGAAGGTAAAATCACACATTTAGTAGCTGCTAGTGGTACAGGAGGTACAATTTCTGGAACTGCTAAATACTTAAAAGAACAAAATTCAGACATCCAAATTTTGGGTGTAGATGCTTTTGGATCTGTATTAAAAAAATTCCATGAAACTGGCGAATTAGACCCAGACGAAATTTATCCTTATCGGATTGAAGGTTTGGGTAAAAATTTAATCCCAACGGCTACAAGTTTTGATTTGATAGATAAATTTGAAAAAGTAAGTGATGAAGATAGTGCTCATAGAGGTAGAGAAATAGCATTAACCGAAGGTATTTTTGCAGGTTATACAAGTGGTGCTGCTATGCAAGCTACTTTTCAATATGCTGCTAAAGGTGAGTTTGATGAAAATAGCGTTGTAGTTGTTATTTTTCCAGATCATGGTTCTCGTTATATGAGTAAAATCTATAACGATAAATGGATGCAAGAACAAGGTTTTTTCGACACTCAAAAACAAGCACAATCTGAGGTAGAGTTTATTAAATAAACACATAAAATATTTCTATAAAAATTTAAAAGCTCCTGTTTACAGGAGTTTTTTTATGTCCTAAAATAATTGAAATACTCCTAAAAAATTAGTTACTTTGCATTTCGCAAAAAATCATAATATGAAAGATCTTTTTGAAAGAATCGTTAACAATAAAGGGCCTTTAGGAAAGTGGGCTTCTCAAGCAGAAGGATATTTTGTTTTTCCTAAATTAGATGGACCTATATCAAATAAAATGCACTTTAACGGTAAAAAAGTGCTTACTTGGAGTATCAATGATTATTTGGGCTTAGCCAACCATCCCGAGGTTAGAAAAGCTGATGCAGAAGCGGCAAAAGATTATGGTATGGCTTACCCAATGGGTGCTAGAATGATGTCTGGTCATACAGAATTTCATGAACAACTTGAGGAAGAATGCGCCAAATTTGTAAATAAAGAAAAAGCCTATTTGGTAAATTTTGGTTATCAAGGAATGGTATCTGCCATTGATGCTTTGGTAACAAAAAATGATGTTATTGTTTACGATATGGATGCGCATGCATGTATTATAGATGGTGTTAGATTACATCACGGTAAACGTTTTACCTTTAGACATAATGATATTGAAAGTTTAGAGACAAATTTAAAACGTGCAGAAAAATTAGCAAATGAAAACAATGGAGGCATCTTAGTTATTTCTGAAGGTGTTTTTGGGATGCGTGGTGAGCAAGGTAAATTAAAAGAGATTGTTGCTTTAAAGAAAAAATATAACTTCAGACTATTAGTTGATGATGCTCATGGATTTGGCACCTTAGGTAAAACTGGAGCAGGTACTGGCGAAGAGCAAGGTGTGCAAAATGACATAGATGTGTATTTTGCAACTTTTGCAAAATCAATGGCAGGTATTGGTGCTTTTTTTGCTGCAGATAAAGATGTTATTCAGTATTTACAGTACAATATGCGCTCTCAAATATTTGCAAAATCTTTACCAATGGCGATGGTTAAAGGGGCTTTAAAGCGTCTGGATATGATTAGAACCATGCCAGAATTAAAAAATAAACTTTGGGAAAATACCAATGCTTTACAAAATGGGCTAAAAGAAAATGGTTTTAATATTGGCTCTACAAACACCTGCGTAACACCTGTATTTCTAGAAGGCGACATTCCAGAAGCCATGGTTATGGTAAAAGATTTAAGAGAAAATTATGATATTTTCACCTCTATAGTTGTGTATCCTGTTATCCCTAAAGGGCTTATTTTACTACGACTTATACCTACAACTTCTCATACACTAGATGATGTTGAAGTTACATTAAAAGCTTTTACTAATATTAGAGAAAAACTAAAAGGTGGTGTGTATAAACGCATAGCTGAGACTATGATGAAAGCTTAACTAAAATATTTTGAGGGCTTTTTTATAATGCTAATATTAGATTTAATTAGACTTTTTATTAAAATCTCTGATAATGACTTTACGTCTATTTTCTACAACATAAAAAGAGACATACATGCCTTCTTGGGTACTTTTAAGGGTAACGGGGATATTATTTCTAGCGAGTTTATATTTCATTCCTAGCACTTTTTCATCCATTGTAACAATGTATTTGCCATTTGGTAAATAAAATTCAAAATGACCTTTTTTATCAGTTAAAGTATTGAATACTTTTTTATTATTAAAGGCCGAAATTATGATGCGAGATAAATCTACAGGATTTTCGTTTGTAATGGCAATCTTTTGACGGTCTAAAACAATATCACCAGATATTTTAGCACCTCGAACAAAAGGAATGGTAGCTATGCCATCTTGGTTTATTATTATTGAATCGTGTACGTTAGGAAACCAACCGTCTATATTATCGAGCGGAATAACTTGTAAGGCATATTTTTTCTGAGGCACATTTTTCATTATAGCCTTGCCATTTTCATTGGTAATTATTTCATAATTCCCTATTCTTACCACAACGTTACCAATGCTACCTTCTTCTCGAGAATTTTGATTGCCATCACCATCCAAATCATAAAAAGATTTAATATTAATGCTAGCTGCTGTTTTTTCTAAAAAGGGTATTGGTATGCCAAAATCCTTTTTAAGGCTAAAACCTAAGGTAAAATCGCTATTAATAGAAGCACCTGTATTAGGGGCGGCGTTGGTATTGTTATTAGTAATAAAATTATCGCCAAAAACATTGGTAAAATTTCGTGTGCTAAATGAGTAACTCGAATTAATACTTATACGCCAACCAGAATCGGTGAAATAGTAGAGTATCGGAAATATACCAATACTGTGATTTTTAAAAACATTAATATAACTATAAACGATGTTGTTATCTATTACCAAATGCCGATTTTTAAATGCATATTGGTTTTGTAAAGACATTCTTATTGATTGTGGTGTGATATTGTTATTTTGTTGTGTAAATGAATTTGTAGAAGTTATAAAACCATAATTGTATTTTACATTAAAATTAAATACTTTGTAGCGTAATAATAATGACATTTGTGTGCTAAAAAAGTTTTTTTCTTCATTGCCATTTTTAGGGATGCTGTAGCCAGCTTTTAAATTTAAGGATGAAAAGAAATTTTGACTAAAATCAAATTTTGAAACTCTAAAACTGGCGCCTCTAGAAACAAGTTTGTTAAAAGGGTAATTTGTGTATTCATAATACAATCCTGGCTGTACGTTTCCGTATTGTGTATTGGTATTAAAAATAACACTGTTAAATAAAATTTCCTGTCTAGATAACAGGCTGTTATCAGTCAAACTAAACAGATTTACATTTTGATAAAAATTATTTAAGTTAACAGTCCATTTTTTATTTATGATATAGTTACTTCTGTGATTAAAGTATAAACGTTCAAAAGACCCAAGACTAAAATCTTTATCATTATACCATGCATTGAAATTGAGTTTTAAGTTTCTTTCCAAAAAGGTTGTACTATACGTACCACCAAAAGACATGTCTTTTTTTGCTTCGGTATTTAGATCGTCTGTTCTTGTAGAAACAGCACCAAGAAAATTTACAAAGTGTTTTTTTAGAAATTTAAATGAGGGTTCAACCGAAAAAACAGTGGTATTTCTATTTTCTAATTCTCTTTCATTACGGGCTAAACTTGCCCTTATTTTAAGACTGCTAGAAGGTGTGTAAATATGGCTTAAACCATAAGAGCGGTTAGAGGTTAAACTATTTCTATTATTGTTAAGATAAAACGCATCTGTTTTATGTTGTTCTAAATATTTATAAGATGCTTTTAAACCGTATCCTGAACTTGAAAGACCTATAATATTGCCACTAATTTGCCCAACTTCAATTGTTTTAATATCATCATAATAACCCACATACCAAGAAGCATTTTTAAAAGGGTCACTAGAATAATAAGATTTGTTGTAATTAACTTGCGTGTAATATGCCAAGCTCGCTCTATTATTAAGTTGTTTATATCCTCTTAAATTAAGCGTCATAACAGCATTGTTGTCTAGTAAGTTTTGAGCACTTAACTCAAGTGTGAGCGGTAAAGACGGATAGCCATAAGGTTGTACTTCAATAAGGTTGGGCAGTTTTATAAAGTCGACCTTAATGTCTTTTCTAGGGGAACCTTTCGATTTAATTTTTGTTGGACTTGTGTTAATAAAGAGGCTGTACTTTTTGTAGCTAAGATTTGCATTAGGCAAATAGTTATCTATAGATACTTTTTTAACATTTCTGTCTTTTTGTTCAATTTCTGAAAACAAATAAAAAAGGTTTAAAATTATTTTTTGTAAATTATTCGTTTATCAATTTTATGTTTTTAATGGTTATATTCGTATTTTATTTTAAATTTTTAATGCAATTTTGAATACACCAATTGTATATTTAAAGGGCGTTGGGCCAATTAAAGCGACTGTTTTACAATCAGAATTACAAGTAAATACTTTTGAGGATTTACTTGAATTTTATCCATTTAGGTATATTGATAGGTCTCAATTTTATAAAATAAAAGACTTACAACAAAATACTGCCGAAGTGCAATTGGTTGGTAAAATCATTTCTTTTAATTCTATAGATCAAAATAGAGGGAGTCGTTTGGTTGCTAAATTTTCTGATGGTTCAAGCTTAATGGATTTGGTTTGGTTTAAGGGCGCCAAATGGATAAAAGCCAATTTAAAAATCAATGAACCGTATGTGGCTTTTGGTAAATTAAATTGGTTTAATGGCATCGCCAGTATGCCGCATCCCGATTTAGAATTACTCTCAGAATATAAAAAAGGCGTTCAGTCAAAAATGCAACCTATTTATGCGTCGTCAGAAAAATTAATGGCAAAAGGTTTAAACAACCGCACTTTTATTAAATTAGTTAAACAAGTATTTACTGATGGTGTTCCTATTCAAGAAACCTTGTCGGATGAGCTGTTAAATGATTTGCACTTAATATCTAAAAAGGAAGCTCTTTTTAACATTCATTTTCCTATTAATCAAGAGTTGTTGTCAAAAGCCCAGAATCGCTTAAAATTTGAAGAATTCTTTTTTATCCAATTACAATTACTCAGACAAAAAATAAACCATAAGAAAAAATTTAAAGGATTTATATTTGATAGAGTAGGTGAAAATTTCACAGATTTTTATAATAATTATTTACCTTTTGATTTAACCGATGCCCAAAAAAAAGTGATAAAAGAAATCCGTAAAGACTTGGCAACAGGGGCTCAAATGAACAGACTTTTACAAGGCGATGTTGGATCGGGCAAAACAATAGTAGCTGTGTTAACTATTTTATTGGCCATAGATAATGGCTTTCAAACTGCCTTTATAGCGCCCACAGAAATTTTAGCAAAGCAACACTATAATGCCGTTAAAGAATTATTAGCATCCTTACCAATAAGCGTTTCTTTATTAACGGGGTCAACAAAAACCAAAGAAAGGACAATCATTTTTAATGACTTAAAAGAAGGAAACCTCTCTATTTTAATTGGTACACATGCCGTTTTAGAAGATAAGGTCATTTTTAAAAATCTAGGTTTTGCCATTATTGACGAACAACATAGATTTGGTGTGGCACAACGTTCTAAAATGTGGTTAAAGAACACAATCCCCCCTCATATTTTAGTGATGACAGCCACCCCGATTCCACGCACATTGGCCATGAGTGTCTATGGCGATTTAGATATTTCTGTAATCGATGAATTACCACCAGGCAGAAAATCCGTGAAAACGGCACATCGGTTTGATAGCAATAGGCTAAAGGTTTTTAAATTTTTGAAAGAAGAAATTGCCAAAGGACATCAGATTTACGTTGTTTATCCGCTTATTCAAGAATCAGAACAAATGGACTATAAAGATTTGATGGATGGTTACGAAAGTTTATCGCGCTATTTTCAAATGCCAGAATATCAAATAAGCATTATGCATGGCAAAATGAAACCCGAAGCTAAAGATTACGAAATGCAACGTTTTGTTAAAGGCGAAACCAATATTATGGTTGCCACAACGGTTATAGAAGTTGGTGTAAACATACCCAATGCCAGTGTTATGGTCATTGAAAGTGCCGAGCGTTTTGGCTTGTCTCAATTACACCAATTAAGAGGGCGCGTAGGGCGTGGAAACACTCAAAGCTATTGTGTTTTAATGTCTGGAAATAAATTGTCTGATGATGCAAAGGTGAGACTTAAAACAATGGTAGCTACAAGTGATGGTTTTGATATTGCCGAAGTTGATTTAAAACTAAGAGGGCCTGGCAATTTAATGGGCACACAGCAAAGTGGTGTCTTAAATCTTAAAATAGCCGATATTGTTAAAGATGCTTCTCTGTTAAAATTATCGCGTCAAAAAGCGATGGAAATCTTAAAGAATGACCTAGACCTTATGCAACCCAAAAATAGGTTTATTAAGACGGCTTATTCAGCGAAAATTAAAAATGCAACACTTTGGTCTAATATTAGTTAATTGTTAGATTAACATTAAATCATTGTTATTAAATAGGTTATTAACAATCTAAAATTTAAGAAATCGGTTTAGTGAAAAGTTGCTATGGTTTAAAATTTAATTGGGTCAATTCTCTATCTTTGGTTTCAAATATTTCTTATGATTATTGTTGCAGATAGTGGTTCAACAAAAACCAGTTGGTTGGTAGTTTCTGATCAAGGCGAAAAGTTGTTTGAAGAAACAACTGAAGGATTAAATCCAGCAGTTTTTCCAGTAGATGAGTTGTTGAGTAGGGTTTTGTCTAACAAGGTGTTGGTTGATATCAGCAGTCAAATAAAAACTTTACATTTTTTTGGCGCTGGTTGTGGTACCGAGAAACCAAGGCTTATTATTGCAGAAGTTTTGCAATCGGTTTTTAAAAATGCCAAAGTCAATATTAAAGAAGATACCGAAGTTGCTGTTATGGCTACAACCAATAAAGAACCCGCCATTGTTTGTATTTTAGGCACCGGTTCAAATTGCTCTTATTTTGATGGCGAAAAGATTCATCAAAAAGTAGTGTCTTTGGGTTACATTATTATGGATGATGCCAGTGGTAATTATTTTGGCAAACAGTTGTTAAAAACGTATTATTTTAATCAGATGCCAGCAGATTTAGCTCAAAAATTTGAAGAGAGTTATAATCTTGACGCCGATTACATTAAAGAAAATTTATACCGAAAATCAAATCCAAACACATATTTGGCAGATTTAGGTCATTTTATTATAGATCAAAAAAACCATCCTTTTTGTCAAAAAATTATAAAAGAAGGTTTGCAAATGTTTGTTGAAAACCAAATCCTTCAATTTAAAGAAGCCAAACAAGTACCCATAAATTTTGTAGGGTCTATTGCCCATTTTTTAAATGATGAGATTGTATCAACATTAAAAGAAAATGGTTTAACTTTGGGTGTTATTCAAAGACATCCTATAAAAGGTTTTGTAGAAAAACATATTGTATTAAATTAACATGAAAATTGCTATTATTGCTCACGATGGTAAAAAAGCCGAAATGGTTCAGTTTTTACAAGAAAACAAATCCATTTTAAACAGTAAAAATATTGAGCTTGTGGCTACTGGTACAACGGGTACAAAAGTAGAAAAAGCAGGACTAAAAGTTAAAAAGTTTTTGTCTGGACCTTATGGTGGCGATGCTCAAATTGCCGCATTAGTGGCAGAGGGCGAGATAGCAATGGTGTTCTTTTTTAGAGATCCCTTAGAAAAACATCCACATGAACCAGATATTTCTATGTTAATGCGTTTATGCGATGTTCATGATATTCCCTTGGCTACAAATCCGGCTACAGCCGAGTTGCTGATGAAAGGTTTGCAATAGTTTATAGCATTGCAATCATAGAAATCTCTACGTTTACATCTTTTGGCAACCTGGCAACTTCTACAGTTTCTCTTGCAGGCGCAGTTTCCGATTTAAAATAGGCGCCATAAGCTTCATTTATTGCCCCAAAATCATTCATATTTTTAATAAAAATAGATGTTTTAACAACATTTTCAAAAGTGAAACCCGCTTCAGAAAGAATGGCTTTTAAATTTTGCATTACCCGATCTGTTTCTTCTGTTATATTAGACATTTCAAAGGCTTGAGTAGCATTGTTAAAAGCAATTTGACCAGAAATAAACAACATATTTCCGTTTAATACAGCTTGATTGTAAGGCCCAATTGGCGCAGGTGCTTTTGATGTTGTGATAATTTTTTTCATAGTCTTTAAGTTTAAAATAATCTTTGATCTGGCACTTTACGTTTATCCCATTTTAAATCGCTAAACACAGACGATTTTACACCAATATAGAAATAATATGTTGTTCGGTTGCCAATAGGCACCCAGTTAAACGAAAGTTTCCAACTATCTAAATCGCGTGCAAAACGCAATTGGGTATATGTAATTCCTTTGTTTTTAAAATCGTAACCAGAAGATATACCAACTGTAAATTTAGGTGTTAATTCCATATTTCCAGTAACTTGAACGGATTGTGATGTGAATTCTTTTTGACCTTTAGAATTGTTATAATTTATGGAATACCTCAAACTAAAATTCCATGGAATTGTAGCGGCATATAACCGAGCGGTTTTATTTGTTGTCTTATCAGTATTGGCACCTTCTTCTTCGTCATTTTCTTGATTGATGTCTTGTCCAAAAAAATTATCGTTTTGTTGTGTTTTGGATTTTTCTTTAGACTTGTCTTTAGAAAACATATCGCTAGAAATAGCATAATTCATAGAAAAATTGGCGCTAGTTAATCTAAATAAGCCACCACCATTATTTATATTGAATGTGTTAAATTTATTGCCATTGTCATCTATAGCATAAGGATCTAAAATACCACTTAAATTTAAATTTAGTTTTTTATTGAATATTTGCGTGCCTGCATTCATAGATACAGGACTCCATTTTAATGAATCTGCCGCTATATTGTAACTTGTATTAAAATTTAAGTTATTTAAAATGGTTACTTTTTTAGGTTTGGCATCTAATGAATCTTTTGATGCAACTTTTGCTTCTAATGTACTGTTTATAGAAAAGCCTATACTTTCTGATAAACCTTTTGACGGGCCTCCATAAATACCGTTTTGAAACGGATTGTATTCTTTTATATCTGTAGGGTCATCACTGGCTTGATATTCTTTATAATAATAACCGAAATCTGGTTTGTAGCTTAAAGAAATAGAGGGCCTAACAACATGTCTAATAGCTTGCAGACGTCCTTTTTTAAATTTGTAATCACCGTACAATGTTGTGCTCATAGACATAGATGTTCTATAATCTTTAAACGAAGTAAATCCGCCAAGGGTATCGGTTACAACCGTATTTGTAGTTTCATCGTAATGTTTGTCAAGACGGTCAAAGTACCAAACTTCTTTTAAAGAAGCATTTGGCGATAGTGTAAAGTATTTTAATATTTTTAAGTTTGTACTTGCAGCTACGTTATGTTGAATTCCAGAACGGGCATTATTAAACATGGCTTTTTTAAAAAAATCTTCATCGTTGGTGCTAATTTTATAATCGGCTCTTAAATTATAGGTTAAACCCAAATTGTGTAACGGATTTGTTTTAGGCCTATTTTTAGGTGCAAACGGATAAATACGATCCATACTTACTTGAAGAGATGGAAATGACATGTCAATTTTTTTGGTATTGGTATTTTGAGCCAATGTAATAGAAGATGTCATGTTAAATGGCGTTCCTACAAATTTTTTACTGTAAGAAATAGACGAATTAAATGTATTTGTCAAAAATAAGGGTGTGCTCAATTCGTTTAAAGATTGTCTAAAAAACTGACTGCTCCCAAAGTTTACAGAAGCCGAAAATCGTGAATTTGGACTGGCATGTGCGTCTTGAGAATGTGTCCATCGAATGTTAAAATTTGAAGATCTGCTATAGTCAGGAAAACCACGTTCGCTGTTAATTAAATTTTCAAACCTTGTACTTAAGTTTCCTGTAAACCGATAGCGCTTTGCGTAGTTGGTTTCGGCTCTTAAGCCCCAACTGCCATTTGTGTAAATATCGCCTATTAAGGCCAAATCAAAATAATCGTTTACAGCTAAATAGTAACCGCCATTTTGTAAAAAATAACCTTGGTTGCTATTTTGTCCCCATGTTGGAAATAATATACCAGAGGCACGGCCTTTTGAAATTGGGAAATAGGCAAAAGGTAAAAAAAGTGGTGTGGGTACATCTGCTATTACCAAGTTGCTAACGCCCGCAATAACTTTTTTACCAGGTACAATTTTCACTTTGTTTGTCTGTATGTAATAATCGGGTTTCTTTTTTGGAGACGTCGTAAAACGCGCACGTTTAATATAATGTGTAGAATCGTTTACTTTTTTAGACTGAATGCCTGTAATAATAACACCTTGTTGTTCTGTACGTAATCCCCAAATAACGGCTTTTTCTGTTTTAAAATTGTACAACATAGAATCTTGTAGAGATTCTTGGTTGCCTTGTTTAAATTCAGCTAGTTGCGTGTACGTGCCAACGCTGTCAATAATTCCTTTAGCAAAGACCAAGTTTTTTTTATAATCTATAATTATAATGCCCGCTTTTAAAACAATTTCTTTGTAATGAATTTCGGCTTTATTAACCAAAGTAGCCGTGTTATTAATATAGTCGTTTTGCTCGTAATCTAAAGCTTGACGTTTAATAATAGACTCTAATAAGTCTTTTGGTTTTGCAATACTGTCTATTTTGGTTGAATCTTTAACAGATGCTAATTGATTTTTAGCCCATACTTTTAAAGAATCATTTTCGATGTCTCTTTTTGTGTCTTTTTGCGAAAAACTTAAAAAAGTACCTAAAAGAAATGCAAGGAGTGTTAAATGTATGTTGTTAAAATTTGTATCCAACGCTTTTAATAGTATTTTTGTTCTATTAAAGTAATAGAATTGTTGTTTTGAGTGATTAACTTAAATATTTTAACACCTAAAAATAACAACACAAACATACGATATATTTTTTTTGAGTAAACTTAAATTTTTACTAAATAAAGAGGTCTATTTTAGTTGTTAAATTTCATTAATTGATGTCAAATTTTAAATATCCTTTGTTAAGAATCACAATTTATAAATATACATTTTTATCAGGTCTTTTTCTTTTGGGGCTTTTTAATCCATTAGATTTAAATGCCCAAGATAAAACTTTTACCATTGTTTTAGATGCAGGTCATGGGGGTCATGACCCTGGTAATTTAGGCACAAAACGCTATAAAAAACACGAAAAAGACATCGCATTAGACGTTACACTACGCGTTGGTAAGTTGTTGTCTAACAAACAAACCGATATTAAAGTTTTATATACCAGAACAAAAGATGTGTATCCAGATTTGTGGAAACGTGCCAAAGTTGCCAATGAGGCTAATGCCGATTTATTTGTGTCAATCCATTGTAATGCATTTAGTAACAGCGCTTATGGAACAGAGACTTTTGTGCTTGGAGTCCACCGCAATAAAACAAATATGGATGTTGCTAAGCGTGAGAATGATGTTATTTTATTAGAAAAAGACCACGAGAAACATTACCAATACGATCCTAATTCTCCAGAATCTATTATCGGTTTAACCTTAATGCAAGAAGAGTATTTAGATAATAGTATAGAGTTGGCGCAAATGGTAGAAAATGCTTTTACAAATGATGCCAAACGATTTAGTAGAGGTGTTAAGCAGGCAGGTTTAATTGTTTTACATCAGACTTATATGCCTAGTGTTTTGGTTGAAGTGGGTTTTTTATCTAACAAAAAAGAAGAAGATTTTTTAAACTCTAAATCAGGTCAAATTAAAATTGCCAATGCCATTGTCAATGCTTTGATAAAATATAAAAAGCATTTAGAACTAAACGAAGTTGTAATTGACGAAAATACGCTTGAAAAAAACCCAGCAGTTGTTATAAAAGATAAGCCTAAAACAGCACGCAAACCTCAAATAAAAAAAGTCGAAAAAATTATTTTTAAAGTTCAGATAGCATCTGGTACAAATAAAATAGAACCAAAATCTTATAACTTTAAAGGCTTAAAAAATGTAGCGCGCGTTAAAGTGGGCCGTCAATATAAATATTATTTAGGCGCTACAGAAAGTTACGACGACATTAAAATTTTACAAGAATCAGCCAAAAAAAAAGGCTTTAAATCGGCTTTTATTGTGGCTTTTAAAAATGGGCAGAAAATGAGTGTTCAAAAAGCCTTGAAATCTAATTAAAAAGTGCAGTCTATCTGTGAAAAAATCACTACTATTGCTACATAATCAGGACGTATGATAAAATTATCAAGAGAGTTAAAAACAGGTTTAATAGCTGTAATTACCATAATCTTATTTATATGGGGTTTTAGCTTTATTAAGAATGATAATATCTTTAAAAAAGAGCGCATTTTTTACGCTACTTATAATAATGTACAGGGTTTAGAATCTTCGAGTTTGGTAACTATTAACGGATTAAAAGTCGGAAAAATTGACAACATTTCGTTTCATCCGCAAAAAAAAGGAAATCTTATTGTCACTTTTAGTTTAAATACCGATTTCCAGTTTTCAAATAAAAGTATTGCAAGAATTTATAGTTCAGATTTAATAGGTACAAAATCGCTTTCTATTGTGCCAAATTACGAAGGTAAATTATCTGTTAGTGGCGATACTTTAAAAAGCGATATAGAACCTGGTGTGTTCGAATTGCTAAATGACAAGGTGGCGCCTTTGCAATCTAAATTTGAAAGTATGGTTGCCAATACCGATTCAATTATGCAAAGTTTGAATAATATTTTAGATGTTAAAACAGAAAAAAATATTAGAACATCTATTAACAGCCTAAAAAACACCTTGCTAACTTTCGAAAAAACATCTATATCTCTTGATTCTTTGGTTGTTGGTAACCAATCTAATTTTAATGATATTTTAAACAATTCAAAAGACATTACGCAAAACCTAAAACAAATAACAGATTCGTTAACCGATGTTGATATAGCAGCAACAATTACTAAGTTTCACAAAACCATTTCAGATTTAGATTTAATGTTAACCGATATAAATGCAGGTAAAGGCAGCGTTGGTAAATTGCTAAAAGACGACCAATTGTATCAGAATTTTACAAATGCTTCTAAAGAGTTAGAAGAACTGTTGCGCGATATGAAATTGCATCCCAAACGCTTTGTTCATTTCTCATTATTTGGTAAAAAAGCCAAGGCTTATAACCCAAAAGACAGTTTAAAATAGTTGAATATATCAATAAAAATTATATAAAATGCAATACTTACCAAACATCATTTTTGCGCTACTACTTATAGTTGGAACTGGTTTTTTTATTCAAAACATCAAAAAAATCATCAGAAATATTAAACTTGGTAAAGACATTGACAGAAGCGATAACGCTAATGCACGATGGAAGAATATGGCCATGATTGCCTTAGGACAATCAAAAATGGTCAAACGACCCGTAGCCGGAGTTCTGCATATTTTGGTCTATGTCGGATTTATAATCATCAACATAGAAGTTATAGAAATCATCATTGACGGTTTGTTTGGTACGCATCGGGTGTTGTCTTTTGCAGGCGGCTTGTACAATTTTTTAATTGGATCTTTCGAAATTTTAGCCTTTTTAGTCCTGATATCTGTTATCATATTTTGGATCCGTAGAGTGGTTGTTCAAATTCCACGTTTTTGGAATAAAGAAATGACAAGCTGGCCAAAAAATGACGCCTTAAATATTTTGTATTTTGAAATGGTGTTGATGTCTTTATTTTTACTGATGAACGCCTCCGATTATAATCTTCAACAAATGGGTGCAGACCATTATATAAAAGCAGGGAGTTTCCCAATAAGTCAGTTTATCGCCGCTTGGTTACCACAAGATGTAAGTACTTTAATTTTATTAGAACGTGGTGCTTGGTGGATTCATATTATTGGCATATTTATATTTTTAAACTACCTCTATTATTCAAAACACTTGCATATTTTATTGGCATTTCCGAACACCTATTTTGCGAATTTAAATCCAAAAGGGAAATTCGATAATTTAGTATCGGTTACCAATGAGGTTAAAATGATGTTAGACCCAGATGCCGACCCTTATGCTGCTCCGGCAGATGATACTGCCGAACCAGAAAAGTTTGGCGCCTCAGATGTGTTCGATTTAAACTGGGTACAGTTGTTAAATGCTTACACCTGTACTGAATGTGGCCGATGCACTTCTGTGTGTCCAGCCAATATAACAGGAAAAGAATTATCGCCTAGAGCCATTATGATGAAAACCCGCGATAGGTTAGAAGAGGTTGGTAAAAATATAGATACTAATAAAACTTTTAAACCAGACGATAAGCAATTGTTAAACGATTATATCACACCCGAAGAATTGTGGGCATGTACATCGTGTAATGCTTGTGTAGAAGAATGTCCTGTAAATATTGATCCGTTATCTATCATTGTAGATATGCGCCGTTATTTAGTGATGGAGCAATCGGCAGCGCCACAAGAATTAAACGCCATGATGACGAATATTGAGAACAATGCTGCACCGTGGCAATTCAACCAAATGGATAGACTAAACTGGAAAGACGAATAAATACAACTATTAAAAATCAAAAACATTGAACAACGAAGACGTAGAAAAATTATTACATGACAAAGTAGCAAGTGGTGTACACATAAGTCCAATTTTACCAAAAGGGGTAAAGAATTATTTAATTGATATCGATGGCACTGTGGGCGAAGACATCCCTAACGAAGAACCAGAACGTATGGTTACGGCTAAGGCTTATCCAGATGCTATTGCGACTTTAAACGGATGGTATGACGAAGGACATATAATTTTCTTTTTCACCTCGCGAACCGAATTTCATCGTGAAATTACCGAAGCTTGGCTAAAAAAACATGGCTTTAAATATCATGGCATGCTTATGGGGAAACCTCGTGGCGGAAATTATCATTGGATTGACAATCATTTGGTTAAAGCAACACGTTACCGTGGCAAATTTACCAACCTCATAAACAAAGATGTGACTATTGAGGTTTTTGATGACGGACAACACGAATAAAAATCAATTAAAAATACAGTTATGAACGTACCAACAATGGCCGAAATGATGGCGCAAGGCAAACAGCCCGAAGTATTATTTTGGGTAGGCTGTGCCGGAAGTTTTGATGACCGTGCTAAAAAAATAACTAAGGCATTTGTTAAATTATTGCAAAAGGCAAATGTAGATTTTGCTGTTTTAGGCACAGAAGAATCGTGTACTGGCGATCCTGCCAAACGTGCTGGAAACGAATTTTTGTTTCAGATGCAAGCCATGACAAATATTGAAGTGTTAAATGCCTATGAGGTAAAAAGCATTGTTACCGCGTGTCCGCACTGTTTTAATACTTTAAAAAATGAGTATCCAGAATTGGGCGGCACTTATAAAGTGATGCATCATACTGAGTTTTTAAAAGATTTACTAGATCAAGGCCGTTTAACAATTGAAGGTGGTAATTTTAAAGGCAAACGCATAACTTTTCACGATCCTTGTTATTTAGGTCGTGCCAATAATATTTATGAAGCACCGAGAGATCTTATTCAAAAATTAGATGCCGAATTGGTAGAAATGAAACGCTGTAAAACCAACGGATTATGTTGTGGTGCTGGTGGAGCTCAAATGTTTAAAGATTCTGAAAAAGGAGATAAAGAAATTTTTGTAGAACGTACTGAAGACGCTTTAGAAATTAAACCAGATATTATTGCTACAGGGTGTCCGTTTTGTAATACCATGATGACCGATGGTGTTAAAAATAAAGAAAAAGAAGACAGTATTAAAGTATTAGATATTGCCGAGTTAATCGCTAATGCGGATGATTTATAAATAATCTAATTACTGTCAGGCTGAGCGAAGTCGAAGCCTCAATATAAGTTATAAACAATTTATTTACTGTCAGGTCGAGCGCAGTCGAGACCCCAACATAAACTTAACGCTACCAGTTTCAAAAAAAAAGTAACAACTATAATCTTGATAAAAGCATATATCCAAGCAGCACGCTTACGCACTTTACCTTTATCTGTTTCGGGGATTATTGTAGGCTGTTTTTTGGCTGCCGCCGAAGGCCTTTTCGATTGGAAAATATGCCTATTGGCTTTAGCCACAACAATTGCTTTTCAGATTTTGTCTAATTTCGCCAACGATTATGGAGATGGCGTTAAAGGCACTGATAACGAAAATAGGGTTGGGCCAGTTCGTGCTTTACAAAGTGGCGCTATTAGTCAGCATCAAATGCTAAATGCCATAAAAATTACAGGAGCACTCAGTTTTTTACTGGCCTTAATTTTGATCTATTTTGCTTTTGGTCAAAAATATTTAAGCTATTCTTTGCTGTTTATGGTTTTAGGAATTGCAGCTATTGGCGCAGCTCTTAAATATACCATGGGAAAAAATGCTTATGGTTATAGCGGTTTTGGCGATGTTTTTGTGTTTGTGTTTTTTGGTTTGCTAAGTGTTTGTGGAAGCTATTTCTTGTTCACTAAACATTTAAACTTTATAATTTTTTTACCCGCTTTTTCTGTCGGATTGCTAAGTGTTGGTGTGTTGAATCTCAATAATATGCGCGATTTAGAATCAGATAAATTAGCCAATAAAAACACTTTAGTTGTAAAAATTGGTGCCGAATTCGCCAAATATTACCATTATTACTTGCTTATAAGTGCTTTTATATTCACTTTAATTTTTATCAGTTTTAACTATAAATCGCCTTGGCAATTTTTATTTATCATTGCTTTTATGCCAATTTTAAAACATCTACAAACTGTATATCATACAAAAGATTTAAAAAATTTAGATCCCGAATTAAAAAAATTGGCTCTTTCAACTTTTCTTTTTGCTATACTATTTGGCATCGGATTTATTCTTTAAATCAATAAAAGATACCCAGACCTTATATTAAAAAAACGTATCTTTGTATTATTAAAACCACACATTGAAACGGCTGATAAGTGTCTTTTTTATTTTTCTTTATCTATCGCTTTTAATTAAGCCGATGGTGCCATTATTAAACTATTATATCAACTATAATTACATTGTTGCTAATTTATGTGAAAATGTTGATAAGCCAGAAATGCAATGTAATGGGCAATGTCATTTAATGAAAATGGTCAAGCAGGAAAATCAAGAAGAAAATAATCAAAGCCCTAAATTTCCAAAAGTAGAATTAAATAACCTGCAATTTAATACGAACATCCAAAATAATGTGCTTAAAGTTATTGATGTGCTTAAAAAGGACAAACATTATTTTAACAGCACTTTAGTTCCTCAAAAAATTATTCTACGTATTTTTAGACCTCCCACTTTTGCTTAATATCATTTATTTTATCTGTTTATAATTCTATAAACGGGAGGTGCTATTTTATAACAACCTCAGCAAAAAATATATAATAATCAAAATAATTAAAATGAAATTTAAAAATAGTTTCATTATTGTTATGTTGTTTATCAACATGGCATTAATGGCACAAACTTCTATTGAAGGAGTTGTGATTGATAAAAACACCAAACAACCAATTGCATATGCAATGGTAAAATCTGTAAATAGCAATATTTACACGGTTACGAATACCGAAGGTAAATTTAAAATTAATTTAAAAGAAAAGAGCACTGTAGAAGTGTCGCATGTAGGCTATAAAACCATTAAACAAGCACTTATTAATAATGCTGTTATCTTGCTAGATGAGAAAGAGGTAGCTCTCGAAAATATTATTGTAAATGCAAATCCATTACGAGATATTTCACAATCTGTTGTAATTAATGATGCTTCAAAAAGAATAAGTCAACCACGAAGTGTTGGCCATTTATTTAAAGACATCAAAGGGTTTGGCATAGCTAAAAAGGGAGCCTACGCCTCAGAACCCGTATTTCGTTCATTTAAATATGAGCAATTAAACATACAGTATGATGGCGGTATGAAAATTTTGAATGCTTGTCCTAATAGGATGGATCCAATAACAACGCATGTTATTCCCGAAGAAATAGAAAAAATCGAGATAGTTAGAGGGCCTTTTACAGTTAGGTTTGGTCAAAATTTTGGAGGTATAATAAACTTGGTTTCAAAAAACCCCTCAAAAGAGCAATTAGGTATCCACGGAAGTGTTGAAGGAGGATATGAAACTAATGGTAATAACTTGGTAACTGGTTCATCATTGTTATATGTAGCTAAAAAATTCGACATTCATTTTAACGGTTCGTATAGAGATTTTGGAGATTATAATGATGGAAATGGAGCAAAGGTGCCCTCGTCTTTTAGAACGACAGATTACTCTATTAAAGCGGGTTTAAATCCAACAGAAAACCAAAGAGTGCAATTTACTTGGAGGCAATCTTTTGGTAGAGATATAGCTCATGCAGGTTTACCTATGGATTCTCCTTACGATGATAGTTTTTTGGCTGGAATTGATTATAAATTAAAAGAGATATCCGATAAAGTTGAGAGTTTCTCAACAAAACTCTTTCATTCACATGTAGATCATTTAATGACAAATGACGGCCGTCCTAATTTTATGATGACAGAATCTAATTCTCCAGTACAAGTTTGGACATCTGGAGGTAAAGTTGAATTTGTACTAAGACCTTCTGGTAAATCAAAAATATATACAGGAATCGATGCTAACTTAATTAGAAGGGAAGGAGATAGAACTAGGATGGTGAAAATAATGAACGGAGTAGCGCTTCCTACACCAAAAACTTTTATTGATAAAATTTGGCAAGATGCTAATTTAAACGACTTGGGATTATTTGCAGAAGGTAAATTTAAAATTGCAGATTTTACAACCTTAACCACAGGGGCAAGAGTAGATTTTATTTCAACATCTATAGATGATCCAGCAGCAGACTTTGAAGCTTTGTATGGAGGTGTTATTAATGATATAACTGAAGCCAATGTTGGTGCTAATATTTCAATAAAATTTCAAAAAGAAGGATTCCAAACCCAGATAGCTCTAGGAAGAGGTATAAGAACGGCTTCTATGGTAGAACGTTATATCAACCATTTTAACGTTGGTGTAGATCCATATGAGTATGTTGGTAATCCAAATTTAAAACCAGAGGTTAATAATCAAATTGAATTATCTTTTAGTAAGAAATCTAAAACCATAGAAATTGGCGCTTCAGTTTTTTATTCATTCTTAAAAGATTATATCACAGCTCAGGTAAATACAAATATATCACGTAAATTTATGTCAACTACGCCACCAGTAGTAGCCAAACAATTTATAAACATTAGCAAAGCCTCACAAACTGGGTTTGAGTTTTCTTTTAATATAAAGGCCTCAGAAAAATTAAAATTCACTTCTGATGTTTCATACACCAGAGCTCAAAATGATGATTTTGATGAGCCTCTTGCTCAAATACCACCGTTTATGACAATCTTAAGTGTAAAATATGAAGATGATAAATTTTGGATGAGCATGAGTTCAAGGTTCATTGCAAGTCAAAATCGTGTATCAACTTCATTTATGGAACAAAAATCGCCAGGATTTGGAACGATGGATTTAAGATTAGGGTTTGAGCCATATAAAAGAATCTCAATAGGAGCAGCACTCTTAAATATTTTTGATAAAACCTATTATGAGCATCTGAATTTTTCTTATAGTAATTCTAATACATTATCGGGTAAGATTTTTGAGCCAGGTAGAAATTTCACAACCTATATCAAATATAAGTTCTAATATTTTTTGAGAATACTTATTTATTAAACCGCAGAGAATTTATTTTCTGCGGTTTTTTATGATATTTTTATTAAATTGCATGAACAATTTAATCTGTATATATCATGAAAATCACATATTTAGGTCATGCCAGTTTAGCTATAGAATTGGCAGGCAAGCATTTAATTGTAGATCCATTCATCAGTGCCAATCCTTTGGCATTTGCTATTGATATGTCATCGCTTAAAGCGGATTATATTTTAATTACCCATGCGCATCAAGATCATATTTTAGATGTAGAAACCATTGCTAAGAATACAGGCGCAAAAGTGGTTTCTAATTATGAAATTGTGACACATTTTGGCGCAAAAGGTATTGATGGACATCCAATGAATCACGGCGGTTCTTGGCAATTCGATTTTGGCAGACTAACTTATACCAATGCCATTCATTCTTCTTCGTTTCCCGATGGCAGTTATGGAGGTCAACCAGGTGGATTTATTTTAGAAACCGATGAAACTAATATCTACATTGCAGGAGACACCGCTCTAACTTACGATATGAAATTAATCCCCCTTCAAACCAAAATCGATTTGGCTGTTTTGCCTGTAGGCGATAACTTTACGATGGGTTACGAAAGTGCTTGTATAGCGGCAGATTTTGTGCAATGTAACCGTATTTTAGGTTATCATTTCGATACCTTTGGATATATTGAAATTAACCATAAAGATGCTATGAGACATTTTAAAGAAAATGGCAAAGAATTGACATTGTTGCCAATTGGCGATAGCATGGAAATATTTAAAAAATAATTTTCCCTTATTTTGATTTTATGATTTAGACATTTACACTAAAACCAATTTTTTTGTCAGAATCTTAATAAAATAGAGGTGTTCAGTTTAGGGAGTCTTTATTTAATTATAATTGTTACATTTTATATTGCTAATTTAGTATATTTATGCAAAATTAATATATATGGTCGTTGATCTTTGTCCAAATTGCAGTTCTAATACATATGTTAAGAGTGGTATTGTTAAAGATAGACAGCGTTATAAATGTAAAAAATGCGGCTATTTTTTTACTGTTAATAAGGTTGGTAAGAAGATAGACTCTTATTATGTTAATAAAGCTTTACAGCTTTACTTAGAAGGTTTGAGCTATCGTGAAATTGAACGCATTCTAGGTGTCTCTCACGTAAGCATAAGTAATTGGGTAAAAAAATACACAATTAAGCGTCCTTATAGTTTTGAATACCATTCTACTTACAAAATTTTAAATGCAAATGAATTGGCAAATTACTTTGCAGACAAAAAAAATATTATTGGCGCAGGGACTATAGTTACTGAACTTGGCGATAAATACATGCTTATCCGCTGGGAGCGTTTTAAAGAATAACTATACTATTTAACATAAAGATATATTAAATTTTATTTCACGACCTTTTCTTTCCAACTTGTGAGTGCTAAAAGTAACATTTTAAGCAAAAAATTTATTAATTAACCAATACTATTTTTATGAAAAAACAACTTACAGTTGTGTTAATCGCCTTAGTGGGGTTAACATTCTATGGTTATGGTCAGTCAAATACAGCTGATCAAAAAGTTGGTATTAAATGGAGTGGCTTTGTTAAAGTTGATTACATGTTAGATTCACATCAAACAGTAACCGCTAGAGAGGGGCATTTTCTTTTATTTCCTTCATCAGATGCTGCCGCTGGTAGTACCAGAGCAAATTTTAACATCTTAGCAGTTCAAACCAGACTTAAAGGTGCCTTTTCGGGTCCCGATTTTTTTGGTTGGAAAACATCTGGTGTTATTGAAGGTGCATTTTTTGGGCATTCAAACCCAGATATCAATGGTTTCCGTTTGCGTCATGCTTTTGTCAAATTGTCTAATGACAAGGTTGATATTATTATGGGTCAATATTGGCATCCTATGTTTGTTACTGCAGTTTTTCCTGGTACGTATTCATTTAACACAGGAGTGCCGTTTCAACCATTTTCAAGAAATCCTCAGTTAAGAATTACAACTAAGGGTAAAGTTAAATTTATTGCAGTTATGTTCTCTGAACGTGATTTTGCTAGTAGAGGCCCTATAGGTACAACTTCTACTTATGTGCGTGATGCGCTTATTCCACAACTTCATGCCCAATTACAATTTGGCGGTAAAAGTTCTGTAGGTGGTTTTGGGGTAAATCTTAAGTCAATGAGACCAACTCTAACTTCAGATAATGTTACAAGTACATCATTTATTTCTTATTTCAAAACAAAAACAGGAAGTACGACTTTTAAATTAGAAGGTGTTTATGGCGAAAATATGTCAGATTTATTATCAATTAGTGGTTTGGCAGAATCTGCAGGTGGTTATACATCAAATCAAACCCTTTCTGTTTGGAGTGAATTGAGTGGTGGTAAAGAACATAGCGAATGGGGCATATTTGCCGGTTATACTAAAAATAATGGTTTTAAAGAGGCCGTTACTGGTGCAATGTGGGGTTTAGGTCCAACAATCGAAAATGTTTTTAGAATTGCGCCTAGATTAGGATGGAAATCAGGTAAAATGAAAATAGGTACTGAATTTGAATACACTTCTGCACAATATGGTGCTTTAGCTGCCAACAATATGGATATTGTAGCTAGTGGTAGTTCAGTTAGTAATTTTAGAGTATTAGTAACAGCAATCTACGGATTTTAAATATAATTAATTATGTCACAAGAAAAAATGAAAGCGTACTGGAAAGAGAACCTCCGCTATTTGGCAATTTTGCTAAGTATTTGGTTTTTGGTTTCTTATGTATTCGGTATTTTATTGGTAGATCAGTTAAACACCATCAGATTTGCTGGGTTTAAACTTGGTTTTTGGTTTGCACAACAAGGGTCAATGTATGTGTTTGTAGTCTTAATATTTGTCTATGTTAAATGGATGAATGCTTTAGATAAGAAATATGATGTTGACGAAAAATAATCTTAAAAAAAATTAAATTATGGGAATATTAGCATGGACATGGATACTTGTTGGACTGTCATTCGCTCTTTATATCGGTATTGGTATTTGGGCACGCGCAAGCTCTTCAAAAGAATTTTATGTAGCGGGTGGTCACATTCACCCAGTAATGAATGGTATGGCTACTGCAGCAGACTGGATGTCGGCAGCATCGTTTATATCATTAGCAGGAATTGTATCTTTTACAGGATATGATGGCACAGTTTACCTTATGGGATGGACTGGTGGTTATGTGCTTTTAGCACTTTTATTGGCGCCTTATTTAAGAAAATTTGGAAAATTTACAGTAACAGATTTTATTGGAGACCGCTATTATTCTACCACAGCACGTATCGTAGCTATTTTAGCCGCTTTAATTGTATCGTTTACTTATGTTGCTGGCCAAATGCGTGGTGTAGGTATTGTATTTTCTAGATATTTAGAATTAGATATTAACAATGGTGTTTATGTGGGTATGGCAATCGTTTTCTTTTACGCCGTTTTAGGTGGTATGAAAGGGATTACTTACATACAAGTAGCACAATATTGTGTATTGATATTTGCTTTTATGGTACCAGCAATATTTATATCTATCCAAATGACAGGCAATCCAATTCCACAATTAGGCATGGGAAGTACAGGTCATGATGGCGTCTATTTGTTAGATAAATTAGATGGATTATCCACTCAACTCGGTTTTACCGAATACACTTCGGGTACTAAATCTATGACAGATGTATTTGCAATTACATTAGCTTTAATGGTTGGTACTGCCGGATTACCTCACGTAATTGTACGTTTCTTTACAGTTCCTAAAGTAAAAGATGCACGTATATCTGCAGGTTGGGCATTGGTATTTATTTCTATCCTTTACACTACAGTACCTGCTGTTGCCGTTTTTGCAAGAACAAACATGATAGAAACTGTAAGTAATAAAAATTATGAAGATTTAAAATCTGATCCTAAAACAGCTTGGATTCCTAACTGGGAAAAAACAGGTTTGTTAACTTTTACAGATAAAAATGGTGATGGTCTTATACAATATGTTAACGGACCTGCCAATGAATTGAAAATTGACCGTGATATTATGGTGTTAGCCAATCCAGAAATCGCACATTTACCTAACTGGGTAGTTGCTTTAGTTGGTGCAGGTGGATTAGCCGCAGCATTATCAACAGCAGCTGGTTTGTTATTGGTAATTGCAGCTTCTATATCACACGATTTAATTAAGAAAATAATCAAGCCAGACATTTCAGAAAGAAGTGAGTTAATTGCTGCACGTTTAAGTGCTGGTGTTGCTGTACTTATTGCTGGTTATTTCGGTATTCATCCGCCTGGATTTGTCGCCGCCGTGGTAGCATTAGCTTTTGGTTTGGCTGCCGCTTCATTCTTCCCAGCCATTGTTTTGGGTATATTTTATAAAAAAATGAACAAAGAAGGTGCTGTTTCGGGTATGATTGTTGGTTTATCATTAATGGTTTGGTACATGCTTAAATTTAAGTTTGGCTTATTTGATGGTGGCAAAGCTGCTGTTGGCGCTCTTAAAGCCGACTGGTGGTTTGGTATTTCTCCAGAAGGATTTGGTACTGTTGCCATGTTAGTAAACTTTACAGTTTCTATCATTGTACAAAAATTTACACCAGAACCTCCTCAAGAGATTCAAGATATTGTAGATCATATCAGAATACCTTCTAAAGCAGGAGAAACAAATTAGATAATGGTTAGTAATTAAACAGCACTATTTTACATAGTGCTGTTTTTTTTTAATTACTTGAAATATTTATTAAAAAGAATGTGTTTATAAAAAATGCATTTTATCAAATTTTATAATAAATTACAACTCCTAATTATAAAATTTTAAAGACGTGAAATTAAGACACCAACAAAAGTTAATTGTATTATCAGTATTGCTATTGGTTTTGTTTAATATCCCAATACTATTAATTTTTAATAAGGATATTAGTTTTATAGGTTTTCCTTTAATTTACTTCTATATTTTTTTTGTTTGGATAGTTAGCATTATTGTATCATTTGTTATTCTAAAAAAGTACCATGAGTAGCTTTTTAGTCATATCGGTAATAGTAATTTACCTCTCCGTAATTTTTTATGTGGCGTATTGGGCCGAAAAAAATTCAAAAAGCAAGTGGGTTAACAACCCATATATTTACACACTTTCATTAGCCGTTTATTGTACGGCTTGGACATATTATGGCAGTGTTGGTCTAGCAACAACTTCGGGGTTAAAATTTCTTACAATTTATTTAGGGCCTGTTATTATTATTCCAGCTTGGATAATTTTAATGAAGAAAATTTTTAGAATTGCCAAAGGAAATAAAATATCTTCTTTAGCCGATTTTATTTCACTCCGCTATGGTAACGATCGGTTTTTAGGTGCTTTGGTTACTATCATTTGTGTGGTGGCAATTGTACCCTATATTTCATTACAATTAAAAGCAATTTCAGAAACTTTTAATGTGATTACCAATCACAATATGAGTTCAAATTCTATTATAAATGATACTACTTTTTATATTGCCATTTTATTAGCTGTTTTTGCAGCATTTTTTGGCACCCAGCATACAGATGCTACAGAGCGTCATAAAGGCATTATTACAGCTGTTGCTTTAGAATCTATTATTAAACTATTTTTCTTTTTAATTATTGGCATTTATGTCACTTTTTATTTATTTGATGGCCCTTCTGATATTTATAAACAAGCGTCTTTATTACCCGATTTTAAAAATCAGCAAAGTATTAATGGTGTAGAAGGCGGTGTAAATTGGTTCTTTTTAAGCATTCTATCAATGATAGCTATTATGCTACTACCAAGACAATTTCAAGTAACTGTGGTAGAAAATGAACGCGAAAAATACTTAAAAAAGGTCATTTGGTTGTTCCCTTTGTATTTGTTGCTATTCAATGTATTTGTCATATTTATCGCTTGGGGAGGCAATGTTGTTTTCCAAAATCAACAAATTGATGGCGATTTATATACCTTAATGTTACCTCTTTTTAACAACCACAGTTCTTTAGCACTTATAGGATTTTTAGGTGGTTTTTCTGCGGCCATATCTATGGTAGTTGTGTCAACTTTGGCATTGTCAACCATGCTGAGTAATAACTTAATTATACCCTATGGTTTCTTAAGAAAATACAGTAAAGGCGAGTCAGAAAAAAATAATGAATCTATTAAAAGCATCAGACGCATTTCAATATTTTCATTAATTATAGTGGCCTATTTTTTCTATAAAACTTTCACCTTAGACCATTCTTTAGTGTCTATTGGTTTGATCTCTTTTGTGATGATTGCCCAATTGGCGCCATCTTTTTTTGGTGGTTTATTTTGGCGAAGAGGCTCATCGAAAGGCGCCAAATATGGAATTATTATCGGATTTTTAGTAACGCTCTATACTTTGGTCATGCCTTTTATAGTAGATTCAGAAATTATCACATCTACATTTGTAAATGAAGGTTTATTCGGCATTCAAATTTTAAAACCTTATGAGCTTTTCGGATTACAATTACTTGAACCTGTACCACATGCTTTTTTTTGGAGTATGTTTTTTAACATTATTACTTATGTCTTAATTTCTGTAAATATTATAGGAAGTTATAGAGAACGTAATTTTGCCGAAATGTTTGTAGATAGTAGCAAATATGCTGCATTACACGAAGATGCTTATGTTTGGAAAGGCGAAGCTTATGTGCGTGATATAAGAAAAGTTTTGGCACGTTTTTTAGGAGAGCAAAGAACCGAGCGTGCTATGAATTTATTTTTTATGAAATATAATATTGATAAAAATACGCAATATGCTGATGCGCGATTGGTAAATTTCTCAGAAAAATTATTGACAGGAAGTATTGGCAGTGCTTCTTCTAGAATTTTAATTTCTTCGGTTGTAAAAGAAGAAGAAATTAGTTTGTTAGAGGTTTTGAATATTTTAGACGAAACTCAAAAAGCCAAAGAATCTAATAAAGAACTCAAAGAACGCGACAAACAAAAAAATGAATTTTTAGATACCGTTTCTCATGAACTCAAAACGCCCATCACATCAATAAGGGCATTGTCAGAAATTTTACTTGATGACGATGATATAGACCCTCCAACAAAAAAGAAATTTTTAACAAGTATGTTGAGTGAGAGTGAGCGCGTTAGCAGACTCATAAATAATATTTTAGATTTAGAAAAATTAGCTACAGGTAAAGAAAAATTAGACTTACAAGAAAATTCGATCAAAAATACAATTCAAAAATCTATTGATGCCGTACGTCAATTAGCCATTAATAATGGCATCATTATCAATGATAAAGGTGTTAAAGATGCCGAATTGTTTTATGATGATGACAGAATTGAACAAGTAATCATTAATTTTTTATCGAATGCTATTAAATTTTCTGATGAAGAAGGCGGCATTGTTTCAATTTATACCTATCTGGTTAAAGACAACTTAAAAGTATCAGTAGAAGATAACGGCAAAGGAATAAACAGCGATGAGCTTATTTTTATATTTAATAAATTTTACCAAGCTAAAAATCAAACTATTTTAAAACCCGCTGGTAGCGGATTGGGTTTGGCTATAAGTAAACAAATTATTGAAAGCCATAACGGTAAGATTTGGGCAGAAAATATAGAGCCCCAAGGAGGCGCACGCTTAACATTTACATTACCATTAAATACAAATTAGTATGAAAAAGCTATTAATAGTAGATGATGAACCTAACATAGTGATGTCATTAGAGTATATTTTTAAGAAAGAAAATTTCGAAATATTTATAGCTCGCGATGGTGCAGAAGCGATTGAAATTGTAGAGAATACGATTCCAGATATTATTTTACTAGATATAATGATGCCAAATGTAGACGGTTATCAAGTACTTAATCATTTAAAAAGTAATGATGCCTTAGCTAAAATAAAAGTCATAATTCTATCGGCAAAAAATAAAACATCCGATATAGAATTAGGATTAAAATTAGGGGTAAATAAATACATACCAAAACCTTTTTCAACCAAAAAATTAGTAATTGAAGTAAATGAACTTTTAAATAAAAAATAAGCTTATGAAGATTAAATTAGGAAATTTAGCGTCAGATATTTTTATAACAATCTATATAGTAGTTACACTATATGCCAGATTTTATTACGAACCAGCATTAAATGGCAACTTTTTAATCTCAATCCTTTTAGGATTGTTCGCCCTCTTATTTATTTGGGCATTGATAAAAATAAAATTTTTAAATCCAAATTGGTTTGGCTTACATAATAACAAAAAAAAATAAATGCTATGACTTATCAAGAAAATTATAATAACAGTATAGAAAACCCTAAAGAATTTTGGGGAGAACAAGCTAACAGCTTAAAATGGTATAAAAAACCGACAACTATTTTATCTAAAGATGAAAACGGATTCGACCGTTGGTTTGCAGATGGAACATTAAATATTTGTTATTTAGCCGTAGATAAACATGTTGAAGATGGCTTTGGAGAACAAGTTGCCATTATTTATGATTCTCCCGTTACGCAACAAAAAATAAAATACACTTTTAACGAGGTAAAAAGAAAAGTAGAAAAACTAGCTGGAGGCCTTCGAGATTTAGGGGTTAAAAAAGGAGATACAGTTATTATTTATATGCCAATGATTCCACATACTGCCTTTAGTATGTTGGCATGCGCACGTATTGGTGCCATACATTCTGTGGTTTTTGGTGGTTTTGCACCAAACGAATTAGCCATTAGAATAGACGATTGTAAACCAAAAGTTATTATTACCGCCACTTCTGGAATGGAAGTAGATAGGCTTATAGCTTACAAACCTTTGGTAGATGAAGCTGTAAAATTGGCAACTCATAAACCAGAAAAAGTAATCGTTTACCAACGTAATTTGGGCGCTATTAATAATAAAACAGAACGCTATGTAAGTTACAAAAAGTTGGTTAAAAAGTCAGAACCAGCGGCATGTGTTGAGATGTCTTCAACAGATCCACTTTATATTTTATACACATCGGGTACCACCGGAAAACCAAAAGGTATTTTACGAGATACGGGTGGTTATGCTGTAGCGCTAAAATATTCAATGAAAAATATTTATGGTGTAGAAGAGGGCGATACTTATTGGGCAGCCTCAGATGTGGGTTGGGTTGTTGGTCACAGTTATATAGTTTACGGGCCTTTATTAAATAGAAACACAACCATTATTTTTGAAGGAAAACCAATTAGAACACCAGACGCAAGTACATTTTGGCGTATTATTAGTGAAAATAATGTCAAAGTTATGTTTACCGCACCAACAGCCATTCGCGCCATAAAAAAAGAAGATCCAGATGGTTTATTGATGAAAAATTACGATTTGAGTTGTCTAAAATATCAGTTCTTGGCTGGAGAACGTTGCGATGCTGCTACACTTCATTGGTTAGAAGATAATTTAGGAATTCCAGTAATTGATCATTGGTGGCAAACCGAATCTGGTTGGCCGATGATATCTAACATGATGGGTGTTGAAGCTTTACCTGTAAAACCAGGTTCTGCGGCAAAACCTGTGTGTGGTTACGATATTCAAGTACTCGATAATAATGGCAACCAACTCGGTGTAAACGAGGAAGGTTTGGTGGTTGTAAAATTACCATTGCCTCCAGGAAATTTATTTAATATTTGGGGCAATACCCAACGTTATATTGATGGCTATTTGAAACGATTTGATGGTTATTATTTATCTGGAGATGGTGGTTATATTGATGATGATGGTTATGTATTTATTACGGGTCGTGTAGATGATGTTATAAATGTAGCTGGTCACAGATTATCTACTGCAGAAATGGAAGAAGTGGTTTCTTCAAATCCTTCTGTTGCAGAGTGTGCCGTTTTTGGTATAGAAGACCAACTAAAAGGTCAAGTACCTTTGGCTTTAGCTGTCCTTAAATCGGGCGATTATGTGTCTGGTTTCGAATTAGAACATGACATCGTTCAAGAAGTTAGAAAAGTTATAGGGCCCGTTGCTTCATTAAAAAAAGTAATGATTGTTAAACGCTTGCCAAAAACACGTTCGGGTAAGATTTTACGTAAACTGTTACGGAATATAGCCGATGGGGTTGCCTACACAATTCCTTCAACTATAGATGATCCAGAAATTATTACAGAAATCATTCACGAATACAAGCTTCATAAAATTGGCGTGTTTGTACATCTTGAAGAAAAAGAAAAACAAACACTCGAAGATTTAAGAATTGATTCGTTTATTAAATATTACAAATCTTATCAGCATAGTGTGAATGACCCCGAAGGTTATTGGGCTCAAATTGCAGATACTTTTACATGGCGTAAAAAATGGGATAAAGTTGTTGAATACAACTGGGAAACACCAAAATTTGAGTGGTTTAAAGGGGCTAAATTAAATATTACAGAAAACTGTATAGACCGTCATTTAGAAAAACGTGGTAATGAAAAAGCCATCATTTGGGAGCCTAATGACCCTAACGAAGCCAATAGAATTTTAACCTATAACGAGCTTGCTGTAGAGGTAAATAAATTCTCTAATGTTCTTAAAAGCAGAGGTGTTGTTAAAGGAGATCGTGTGTGTTTGTATATGCAAATGGTACCAGAATTGGCCATTGCCGTGTTGGCATGCGCCCGTATAGGCGCCGTTCATTCCGTTGTTTTTGCGGGATTCTCGGCCGTAGCACTTTCAACTAGAATAAACGATTCGCAATGTAAAGTGTTGTTAACTGCCGATGGCGTTTACCGTGGTAGTAAGATGGTAGATTTAAAAGTTATTGCCGATGAAGCTTTAGAAACCTGTCCAACCATCGAAACCTCTATCGTTTTAAAACGCATCAATTCTGATGTGACCATGAAGTCTGGACGCGATGTTTGGTGGCATGACGAATTAGCTACAGCTGATGTGAATTGTCCCGCCGAAATAATGGATGCAGAAGACGTGCTATTTATTTTATACACATCCGGTTCAACCGGAAAACCAAAAGGCATGGTACATACCTGTGGTGGATATATGGTTCAGACAACGCACAGTTTTAAAAATGTTTTCCAATACCAACACGGCGATATTTATTTCTGTACAGCTGATATTGGTTGGATTACCGGACATTCTTATATTGTTTACGGACCTTTGGCAGCTGGTGCAACCACATTAATGTTTGAAGGTATTCCATCTTATCCAGATTATAGCCGTTTTTGGGCTATTGTAGAGAAATATAAAGTGAACCAGTTTTACACGGCGCCAACAGCTATCCGTGCTTTGGCAGCACAAGGAAATGCGTTTACAGAAAAGAACGATTTGAGTTCTATAAAAATTCTTGGTACCGTAGGCGAGCCTATAAACGAAGAAGCTTGGCACTGGTATGATGAAAAAATTGGCAAACAAAAATCGCCAATTGTAGATACGTGGTGGCAAACCGAAACAGGCAGTATTATGATTTCGCCTTTAGGAGGTGTTACGCCAACAAAACCAACTTTTGCAACACGCCCAATGCCAGGAGTACAACCATGTTTGGTTGATGGCGAAGGTGCCGAGCAAAATACAAATCCTAGTGATGGCAGTTTGTGTATTAAATATCCGTGGCCATCTATGGCACGTACTATTTATGGCGATCATGAGCGTTACAAAAAAACCTATTTTTCAGCTTTCCCTGGAAAATATTTTACGGGAGATGGCGCCTTTAGAGATCTAGAAGGAAATTATCGCATTACAGGCCGTGTTGATGATGTGGTTATTGTTTCTGGTCATAATTTAGGAACAGCTCCTATAGAAAACATTATTAACGAACATAGTAATGTTGTAGAATCGGCTATTGTGGGTTATCCTCATGCTATAAAAGGAAACGCTTTGTATGCTTATGTAATTCTTTACGATGTTCCAGATAATGAAGATATTTTAAGAAAAGAAATTAATGATTTAATAGCACGTACAATTGGACATATTGCAAAATTAGATAAAATTCAGTTTGTTCCGGGCTTGCCTAAAACACGTTCTGGTAAAATTATGAGACGTATATTACGTAAGATTGCCGAAAACGAAACATCAAATTTAGGTGATATTTCTACCTTGTTAAATCCAGATGTGGTTGCGGCTATTATGGAAGGTTCATTGGTGAAATAAATAATTAATCTCTCCCATTAAATTAAGTAAAAGCACTCTCAAATTTGAGAGTGCTTTTTTTAAAGTAAGCCCTTTTTATCGCCATTTCTAAACAAATCTGAGTAATGTAAATTGCGCTCCTGTTTTAGTTTAGAAACTATTTTTAAAAACAACTGAGCCGTAATATAAGCATCGCCAGAAGCGGTATGTCTGTCATGTTGTGGGATGTTTAATTCTTTACATAAAACGTCTAAAGAAAAATGATTGTCTTTTTTACCTTCCAATTTTTTATAAAGAATGCCTGTATCAATGGTTTTGTTTTTTAATTTTTTAAGATGTAATCTTTTTAAAGCGTTGTTGATCATGTCAATATCAAAAGCCGTGTGATGTGCTATTAAAACTGAATTACCTATGTAGTTTATAAATGCTTCTATAGCTTCGGCTTCAGATATTTTAGTAAGAGAACCCTCCTTTAATATGCCATGAATTTCTACGGTACCCGCATTAAAAGCTTCTTGCTTTAAATAGATTTCTAAACTATCGGCCACATCAATAATATTGTTTTTAACACCAATAGCCCCGATGGAAAGTATTTTATCTAAAGAAGTGTCTAAACCTGTGGTTTCTGTGTCAAAAATTACAAATCTGGTATTTAGAATACTTTTAGGTTGCTCTGTTTTAAATGTTTCTAGATAGTCTTTCCAAAAATCAGGCGATTTTTTATATTTAAACCAAGAAAACATCACGATAGTTGTGCCAAATTATAACGAACACTTAATAAATCTTGGATGTCTTTAATGGGTTTAAAACAACCTTTTAATTTTAATTTTTCAGCTTTACTTAAATTATTTAAACCTACATACCTTCCAGAATCGTTGTGTTTTATGCCTTGTTTGGTTCGGTAACGCAACAATATTTTAAAAGAATCTATACATGATAGATAGAGTTCTTTATTGTTAGGTTCAGCTTCTGCCAAATCTTGAAATCTTAAAATAGTGTTGTTAACATCTTTAATGTTATGTGCCAAAGTAAGCACACGTGCGGCATCGGTTAAAGGCATTAAGGCCCGGCTTTTTAAATCGAATTGATCTTTATTTTCGCCATCATGCTCTACCACAAATTGTCTAAAAAAGCTTAAAGGTGGTTTACTTAACAAGGCGTTTTTTGCTAAAAAATTTAAAAAAATATCAAAACTATCAATAGATTTAAAAATACTTTCGGTCATATTACTAACCAAATTTGTGTCGCCATAAAGCAAAGTGTAATCAAAAAAGATGGTACACATCATAATGGCTTTTTCGGTTGGTTGTGTAATCCATGCGTTAAACTGGTTTTTCCATTCGGTTGATGACAAACACCATTTAGGGTTGCTTGCCATCATATCGGCAGGGCAATAATCGTAACCAATAATATGAAGCTTATCTGTAACACTTTTAGCAAGTTTTAAAAAATAATTTTTCGTTTTTTTATAATCTTTTGTAGGGACATCCTCAAAAATCAAAGCATTATCTTGATCTGTAATTAAGAGTTGTTCTTTTCTTCCTTGGCTTCCTAAAGTGAGCCATCCAAATTTAACGGGTGGCTGATTTTCCATCTCGTTAAGTGAAAATTCAATGGCTTTAATAATGATAGCGTCGTTTATTTCTGATATTATTTTAGAAACAAATATGATGGGAATATTTTGTTCTATATAGCCGTTTAATAAATCAGAAGTTTTATCGCGTATGTATTTTAGGGTATTTACATCTTTAGCGCGCTTTAATTCTTTTACCAAAACAGAAGGATTATTGCCATGTAAAACAACAATATCATGTTCAGATAAAAGCCCAATTAATTCAGAATTTGGCGTCCCATCTTTTGTAATACACAAATGTGTTATTTTATTTTTTATCATAGAAATTTGCGCTTCGGCCACAGTAATTTTTTCGGGAGCTGTTATCACTGGCGACGACATGATTTCTGTAACATTTTTGCCGATAGATATTAATCCTGTAGCAATTTTTATACGTAAATCTTTATCAGTTATAATGCCAACAGGTTTTTTATTTTTTACAATTAGAATAGAGCCTACTCTTTTTGTGCACATAATTTGTGCAGCTTCTTGTATTGTAGTAGTTGGTAGGCAGGTTACAGGGTGTTTGCTGTATTTTGCCGTTTGGATATCTGATAAATTAGATTTATTTGATAGTAACACATCTTCGTTTGCAAATAACTGCGCATTTGAGCCGTTGGCGTAAGGTGCCCTAATATTTGTAGAATAACTTGCAATTAAAAATTTATGAGCACTGTCATTGGTTTCAATTATTTCTTTTAAAATATCTACAGAAATGGCATATAAAATAGACTCCTCCTTTGACTTGGCATTTAATAAATAATGATTGTTTTGGATGGGTGAACGCAAACCAAAAATATCACCTTCGTCGCAAATGTCAACTAATATTTCTTCGCCATCCATAATTCTGGTTAAACCGATGGCGCCATCTTTAACGACATAGAAATTTTCTCCTGGATTTTCTGCTTGTCTAAAAATAAAAGTATCTTTCTCTAAGTAAGTTACCTTAACTTGAGAAGCGATTTTTAACAACTGCTCTTTTTCTAAAACATCAAAAGGCGGGAAGTTTTTTAAGAAATCGTAAATGCGTTCTGCTATGGTGTTTTTCATAAAAAAAATTATAAGCAACTAGGAATAATAAATTTACAAAAAAAACTTAAAAGAAGAAGAGAGAAAGCTTATTTTTTTGAAGATGAAGTCAATTATATAGTACCCTCGCTAGGAATCGAACCTAGATCTAAAGTTTAGGAAACTTTTGTTCTATCCGTTGAACTACGAGGGCAAAATGTAGTTGCAAAAATAGCATTTTTGTTGAAGCCGTAAAACTATAATACCGCATTTAATTTACCTGTTATTTATAGCAACTAAAATGTATATTTGTGTTGTATGATAAAAGCTTCTTTTAAAAAATACGATTTACATTTTAAGCACCCCAGTGGCACCTCGCGTGGTGTGTTGCGCCATAAAACCACTTATTTCTTACAATTATTAGAAGGTAATAAACAAGGTCTTGGCGAATGCGGGTTGTTTAAAGGACTCAGCGCTGATGATGTACCCAATTATGAAGATAAGTTGCGCTGGTTATGTGCAAATATTAATTCCCGTCAAGCGGATTTAATAGAAGAATTAAAAGCATATCCTTCCATTCAATTTGGATTAGAACAAGCGTTTCTATCGCTTAAGAGCGAAGATAAATTTATTTTATTCCCCTCTAAATTTACTGATGGAAAAGTTGGAATTCCTATAAACGGCTTGATTTGGATGGGCTCAAAAGAGTTTATGAATAAGCAGATTAAAGAGAAATTAAAAGCTGGGTTCACAACTTTAAAACTAAAAATAGGCGCTATAGATTTTGAGGCCGAATTGGGTTTAATTAAAGCTTTAAGACAAAATTTTTCAGCCAACGACATCGCATTACGCGTAGATGCCAATGGTGGTTTTAGTCCACTAGAAGCGCTTGAAAAATTAAAGCGTTTATCAGATTTTGATTTACATTCTATTGAACAACCTATAAAAGTAAATCAGTGGGAAGTCATGGCGCAACTTTGCGAAAACACCCCTTTGCCCATTGCTTTAGACGAAGAACTTATTGGTATTTTTGACGACGCTAAAAAAGAACAGCTCTTGCAAATTATCAAGCCACAATACATCATTTTAAAACCGAGTTTGATTGGTGGTTTTGCCGGTTCAAATACGTGGATTCATCTGGCCGAAAAACAAAATATGGGGTGGTGGATAACCTCAGCACTCGAAAGTAATATTGGTTTAAATGCAATTGCGCAATTCACCTACACACTTCAAAATAAATTACCACAAGGCTTAGGTACAGGCGGTTTGTTTACAAATAATATTGAATCGCCCTTACAGGTTAAAAAAGGCGCCTTATTTTACAACACAGAAAAAACATGGCAAATGCCAGATTTTAATTTATTATAAATTATATGGATTTTATAGCACAAGCTTTTAAAGGAAAAGTACAATGGTATCATTATTTTGGAGGCACTTTATTGTCATTTTTCATCATACAATTTGGGGCTATACCATTGATAATTGCTCGTAGTTTTGTTGAAAATCCAAATTTAAACCCCACAAATCTAAATCCAGGTATTGATAATAATTTGTTTTTATTTTTAATGATAATCCCTTTTGGTTTAGGTTTATGGGGACTCTATATAAGTATCATTAAAATCCACCGCTTACCATTTATAAAAGCTTTAACCTCACGTCCAAAAATAGATTGGCACCGGTTTTTTTACGCTTTTTTAGTGTGGTTTTTAATGCTTGTAGCATTTCTGATTTTAGATTTATTTTTGAATGCAAATCATTACGAAATTAATTTTAAGCCCATCCCATTTACAATTTTAGTATTGGTTTCATTTTTATTTATGCCCATACAGACAAGTTTTGAAGAGGTACTTTTTAGAGGTTATCTTATGCAGGGTTTTGGTGTTGTAACACAAAGCAGGTTAGCAGCTTTAGTAGTGACTTCGACTGTTTTTGGCCTTATGCATTTTGCCAATCCCGAAGTGGCAAAACTTGGAAATATACTTTTGATACATTATATAGCTACGGGTTTTTTATTTGGAATTATTGCCTTAATGGATGACGGTATAGAACTCACTTTAGGTTTGCATGCTGCAAATAATGTGGCTGCTGCTATTTTTGTAACCACTAATTGGTCTGTTTTTCAGACAGATGCATTGTGGACAGATGTCTCTGAGCCTCATTTAGATTGGACAATGTATGCAACCATAATTGTCATTTATCCAGCAGTATTATTTATATTTTCTAAGAAATATGGTTGGACAAATTGGAAACAAAAACTTATGGGTAAAGTAGAAGTACCCCTAGAAATAAAAGAATAAATAATAATATCATTTTGAGCGAAGTGAAGTATCTCAATAAAATACACACCAATTTTTCTATTAACGGATGTCAATTTGAATCTGTAGAAGATTTAATAAGCTATTCAGAATCCATTTCTGATGAAGTATTTCTATTTTTAAAAGATTGGTTTAATGCCGATGATTTTATTGTGGTTCAGACTTCGGGTTCTACAGGAAAACCAAAAGCCATCAAAATTAAAAAAGAATTTATGGTGAATAGTGCTTTAGCCACAGGTGACTTTTTTAATTTAAAAGAAGGGACAACAGCTTTATTGTGTTTGTCGCCCAATTATATTGCTGGAAAAATGATGTTGGTACGCGCGCTTGTTTTGGGTTGTCATTTAGATGTGGTAAATCCGAGTTCTCATCCGCTTGACGGTCATCATAAAATGTATGATTTTTGTGCGATGATACCGCTTCAGGTTCAGAACTCTTTACTGAAATTAGACCGAATAAAGACACTAATTGTTGGCGGTGCACCTTTAGATAAAAATATTGAGGAAAAATTACAAAAGTTAAAAATACGTGTTTTTGCCACTTATGGCATGACCGAAACTCTGACGCATATTGCTGTAAAGCAACTTAATAATTGCCGTACAAATGTCACGTCGAGCGCAGTCGAGACGCCTTTTAAAGATAGTTTTAAAACACTTCCCAATGTGTCCATTTCAAAAGACGCAAGGGGTTGTTTGGTTATAAAAGCGCCTAAAATTTCTGATAAGCCAATCATCACAAATGATTTGATCGACATTTTAGACAGCCAACATTTTAAATGGTTGGGCCGTTATGATACAATTATCAATTCTGGTGGCATTAAAATCATCCCAGAAATGGTAGAACAAAAACTCACTTCAATTTTACCTTTCCGTTTTTTTATCACCAGTTTACCCGATAAAAAATTAGGCGAAAAAGTCACGCTTGTATGCGAAGGCAAAGCGCAAAGTTTAGAAAAATATCAGATAGAAAAAGTATTGTCGAAATACGAAAATCCCAAACAACTGTTTTTTGTAGATCAATTTATAGAAACCGACACACACAAAATAAACAGAAAGGCGACCTTAAAATTAATCTAAATAATTCTGCGATGCTCTGCATCGAGGTTTCTGCTATGACCTCTCCTTTGGAGAGGTCGGAACTGCTTTTTCGCAGTTCTGGGTGAGGTAAAATAAAAAAATTGGCTATTTTGGCTTTAGAACCAAAATATCCAATTTTTTTTATTGAGAAATATTTAAGCTTCGTCTGTAATAACCCATTCTCCTTTTTCAATAAGCGGAATAGCTTGCTTGTATTTAAGCGATTTATTTTCGCCGCTCAAAATATTCTTAATGGTAACATGCTCGTTTCTACCAATTTTACGCTCACTTCTTACAATAGTTTCAACAGCCTGTGGTGCTTGTGTAGGGTTTGCTTCACCACCTTCGCTTAAGTTGTGAACTTCTTCTTTACTCAATTGCACTTTTTCGCGTTTTGAACTTCTTGCTTGGCTTACTTGATTCGGATTTTGATTAGGCAATTCACCTTTAAATAAGAAAGAAACAACCTCTTTATTTATTTTATCAATTAGGTTTTTAAATAATTCAAATGCTTCAAACTTATAAATTAAAAGCGGATCTTTTTGCTCGTAAGTAGCATTTTGAACCGATTGTTTTAATTCATCCATTTGACGTAGATGGTCTTTCCAAGCTTCGTCAATAATTGATAAAGTGATATTTTTTTCGAAATCTTTTACCAATTCTGCACCTTTTGAGTAGTAGGCTTGTTTTAAATTTGTAACGACCTGAATGGTTTTAATACCATCAGTAAAAGGTACAACAATACGTTCGTATTTATCGCCTTGATTTAAGTAAACATCTTTAATAACAGGATACGCCAAAACAGCATTGCGTTCTATTTTTTCTTTATAATGTTTAGAAACATTTTGATACAATATCTCGGCTATTTCTGGAACAGTTTTAGACCTAAATTCTTCTTCAGTAATAGGTGATGTAATCGAAAAATGACGGATAAGTTCAAACTCAAAATTAGGAAAATCATTTATGTTCTTGTTATCCTCGGTAATCACTTCGCATGTATCATAAATCATATTGATAATATCAACCTGAAGGCGATCTCCGTAAAGGGCATGACGGCGGCGTTTGTAAACCACTTCGCGTTGTGCGTTCATTATATCATCATATTCTAGTAAGCGTTTACGAATACCAAAATTGTTCTCTTCTACTTTACGTTGGGCACGTTCTATAGATTTTGTTATCATAGAATGTTGGATAACTTCGCCATCTTCTAAGCCTAAACGGTCCATCATTTTGGCGATTTTTTCTGAGCCAAAAAGACGCATTAAATTATCTTCGAGCGACACATAAAATTGTGATGAGCCTGGGTCACCTTGTCGTCCAGCTCTACCACGTAACTGACGGTCTACACGTCTTGAATCATGACGTTCTGTACCCACAATTGCCAAACCTCCAGCGGCTTTAACTGCGTCAGATAATTTAATATCTGTACCACGTCCCGCCATATTTGTGGCAATAGTTACCACGCCAGGGTTACCAGCTGTGGCTACAATATCGGCCTCTTTTTTATGCATTTTGGCATTTAAAACGTTGTGCTCAATTTTTCTAATTTTAAGCATGCGGCTTAAAAGTTCTGAAATTTCAACAGATGTTGTCCCTACCAAAACAGGTTGTCCTTTGGCAACAAGTACTGCTATTTCTTCGATAACAGCATTGTATTTTTCGCGTTTGGTTTTGTAAATTAAATCCTCTTCATCTTTTCTAATCAGTGGCATATTGGTGGGTATTTCTACAACATCTAGTTTGTAGATTTCCCAAAATTCGCCGGCTTCTGTTACAGCAGTACCTGTCATACCAGACAGTTTACGGTACATTCTAAAATAATTTTGAAGTGTAACTGTAGCAAAAGTTTGAGTTGCATCTTCGATATTTACATTTTCTTTGGCTTCAATAGCTTGGTGTAACCCATCAGAATAGCGGCGGCCTTCCATAATACGACCCGTTTGTTCATCAACAATTTTAATCTTTCCTTCCATTAAAACGTATTCTACGTCTTTTTCAAAAAGGGTATAGGCTTTTAATAGTTGATTAAGCGTATGGATGCGTTCACTTTTGACACTAAAATCGCGATATAATTCGTCTTTTAAATTGGCTTTTTTCTCGGGAGCACCATCTAATTTATCTATTTTACCAAGTTCTACACTGATATCAGGTAAAACAAAAAAACTACCTTCCTTGCCATCGCCAGAAAGGTGATTGATGCCTTTATCGGTTAACTCAATAGAATTATTTTTTTCGTCGATTACAAAATAAAGATCAGCATCAATTATGGGCATTTCTCTATTGTTATCTTGCATAAAATGGCCTTCAGTTTTTTGAAGCAAAGCTTTTATGCCTTCTTGACTCAAAAATTTGATAAGGGCTTTACTTTTTGGCAATCCTCTAAAAGCACGGTATAATAAAACACCCCCTTCTTTGGTATTTCCAGCAACCAAAAGTTTTTTGGCTTCAGCTAAAACACCGGTAAGCAATTGGCGTTGCATATTTACCAATTTGTCAATTTTAGGTTTGAGCTCATTAAATTCATGACGGTCTCCTTGAGGCGTAGCGCCAGAAATAATTAAAGGTGTCCGCGCATCATCAACTAAAACAGAATCGACCTCATCTACAATGGCATAATTAGGAGGTCTTTGAACAAGATCCTCTGGCGTATGCGCCATATTGTCTCTCAAATAATCGAAACCAAATTCATTGTTAGTTCCGTAAGTGATATCGGCATTATAGGCTTTTCGTCTCGCTTCAGAATTAGGTTCGTGTAAATCTATACAGTCAATACTTAAACCGTGGAATTGAAAAAGAGGACCCATCCATGCCGAGTCACGTTTGGCTAAATAATCGTTTACAGTAACAACGTGAACACCATTTCCTGTTAAAGCATTTAGATAGAGAGGTAAGGTAGCTACAAGTGTTTTACCTTCACCAGTCATCATTTCGGCAATTTTACCACCGTGTAAAACGGCACCGCCAATAAGCTGTACATCGTATGGCACCATATCCCAAGTAATAGGTTTTCCGGCGGCATCCCAAGAATTTTTCCAAATGGCTTTATCGCCATCAAGGCTCACAAAATTGTATTTAGCTGTTAGTTCTCTGTCAAATGGGGTAGCAGTAACAGTTAATGTGGCATTATTTACAAAGCGTTTAGCCGTTTCTTTAACAACGGCAAACGCTTCGGGCATTATGTCTTGTAAAGTAATTTCTGAAGCTTGATAAGCTTCGTCAATTAGAGAATCGATTTCTTTGTAAAGGACTTCTTTTTGGTCTATATCTACAGTTTCTATTTCTGCTTTAAGCGATTCGATTTTATCATCAAAAGGTTTTCTAGCTTCTTTTATTTGTAGTTTAAACTGATTGGTTTTATCTCTTAATTGATCTAAAGTTAAGGCGTTTATTTGTGATTCAAATGTTTTAACATTATCAACTATAGGTTGTAGTGTTTTTAAGTCTTTTTTACTTTTGTCTCCAACAAAAATTTTAAGAACGGAATTTATAATACTCATAATGATATGTCAATATTTAAGGATTCAAATTTAAGCAAAAAAAAAGCCTCAACCGAGACTTTAATTTTTAATATTCTTCTTCATTCCAAAGGAAATCTTCATCGGTGGGGTAGTCTGGCCATATTTCCTGGATTAAGTCATAACTTTCACCTTCGTCTTCTAGAGACTGAAGATTTTCTACAACCTCAAGAGGTGCTCCTGTTCTGATTGAATAATCAATTAACTCATCTTTTGTAGCGGGCCAAGGCGCGTCACTAAGGTAAGAGGCAAGTTCTAATGTCCAATACATAATATTAAAATTAAATTTTTTGCAAAAATAAATTTTTTATTGACATGAGCAAGTAATTTAACTCTAATTTTTTAATAAATAAATGAACGTAAAAAATCAGCTATAAATTACTGTTTTTTTGGTATCCAAAAGATTTCTTTTGCTTTATGTGAAAGAGACAATTTTCGTGCCAACACAAAGAGGTAGTCAGATAGTCGGTTTATGTAGGTAATTATAACTTCTTCAACTGGGCTTTCTTCTTGTAGCGCCACAATACATCTCTCTGCACGTCTGCAAACTGTTCTTGCAATATGACAAGATGACACAATGGGATGCCCGCCTGGTAAAATGAAATGGGTCATTTCTGGAAGTATTTCATTAAACTTATCTATTTGATGTTCTAAATAAAAAACATCTTGTGTATTTATTTTAGGGATATTTAGGCGTTCTTTCCCATTTTTTAATTCCTGTTTTAAAGGATCAGTAGCCAACATAGCCCCTAAAGTAAAAAGCTGATTTTGGATGTTAAAAAGATCTTTTTTTAGGGTTTCTTGTGTGATGGTATCTCTTAAAAAACCGATATGTGCATTGAGTTCATCTACTGTGCCATAACTTTCTATGCGAAGATTGTTTTTTAAGACCCTACTGCCTCCAAAAAGAGAGGTTAAACCTTTATCGCCCGTTTTGGTATATATTTTCATGTGCTTAGATTTTAGTCAAAGATATTAAGTTTTCGTTCTAATATAAAAATATTGTTTAGATTGCTCTGTTCTAAAAAACAACAATCCGAAATGAAAGAGATCAATACTCACACTTACTTTTGGATGTGCCATCATTTCGCGCCAAGCTTCTTGCATTTCTTTACTTAAGTAGATATCATCAAAAATAAAGAGGCTGTCGTTATGCGTTGTTTTTAAACATTGATTGAAATAATCTAGAGTCGCTTCTTTTTGATGATTGCCGTCAAAATAGATGAAGTCGAATTTGTTTTCGGAAGTCATTTTTGGAAGTATTTTTGAAAATTTACTGGTTATAAATGAAATGGAATTTAATCCTAATTGTTTTAAATGTGATTTTGCGAAATTTGAAGTTTCAGGGCAACCTTCTATAGTAATGACATTTGATTGATTTTGTTGCGATAATATTAAAGTTGATAATCCTAATGAAGTGCCTAATTCCAGCACATTTAGTGGTTTGAAATAATCGATAATTTTAATTAGAAGTTTGGCTTTAATATTAGAAATTCCAGCATACTTTTCCATGTCGCTGATAATTAGGTGATTGCTTTTAAAATGTTTTGAGCCAGCGCCAAAATCATTGACTTCAATTGAAGTTTTATCAGATTTTAATTGATTTTTATAAGATAAAAATGATTGAAAAACAGGATGTGATTTATTCAATTTTTTATCCAAGCAATTGTAGGTAAAATCGAATACAAAAGGTGAATGAATACCGTGCTTATTTGTCGATTTAACAAGAAATTTAAAATATGAAAATAATTGATAATACATATCCATCATTAATTTTACGAAAATAACTGAAAAATTGGTAAAATAAACGAATAACCTATATATTTGCTGATTAAGGTAAAAATAAATCATGTGTAAGTTTTTTGTTGCGATAATACTTCTTGTAATTTTAACTTCGTGTGTGTCTAATAAAAGAACTGTTTACTTTCAAGGAGAACCTTCTTTAAAATCTGATGTGTATAAACTCAATAATGAGCCATATAAACTTCAGGTTAGCGATGTTTTAGTTGTTAATATTATAAAATTTAATGAATAATTCTAAGATAGCCATCATAGGTATGGGATATGTGGGTTTGCCTCTTGCAGTTGAATTTGCAAAAAAATACCAAGTGGTAGGATTTGATATAAATAAATCAAGAATAGCCGATTTAAGAAAAGGAAAAGATTGTACCCTAGAGATCACTAGAGAATCTTTAAACGCTGTTAATGTAGGTTCATTAAAAAGTTTACACACTAAAGGTCTTTGGTTAACCGATGATTTGGCCGAAATAAAACAAGCTAATTTTTATATTGTTACAGTGCCAACACCTGTTGATAAAAACAACAAACCAGATTTAACACCCCTTTATAAAGCCAGCGAATCTGTTGGTAAGGTCTTGTCTAAAAACGATATTGTTGTGTATGAATCTACAGTTTATCCTGGTGCCACAGAAGAAGAATGTGTGCCGGTTTTAGAACAATTTTCGGGTCTAACTTTTAATAAAGATTTTTTTGTAGGCTATTCGCCAGAGCGGATTAACCCCGGAGATAAAGAGCATACCGTTTTAAAAATATTAAAAGTAACATCGGGTTCTACACCCGAGACGGGTGAAAAAGTAGATGCTATTTATAAATCGGTTATTACTGCGGGAACCCATTTAGCTCCATCTATAAAAGTAGCCGAAGCCGCCAAAGTCATTGAAAATTCGCAACGCGATATTAATATTGCTTTTGTAAATGAACTGTCAAAAATATTTAGCAAAATGAATATCGATACCGCAGAAGTTTTAGAAGCCGCAGGTACCAAATGGAATTTCCTCAAATTTAGTCCAGGTTTGGTTGGTGGTCATTGTATTGGTGTTGATCCTTATTATTTAGCAGAAAGCGCCATGAAATTGGGTTATAATCCCGAAATTATTTTGGCTGGACGCCGGTTAAATGACAGCATGGGGCCTTATGTGGCTCAGGAAACTATCAAGTTAATGATTGCTAAAGACATCCCTGTAAAGGGGAGTAAGGTGTTGGTTTTAGGTATTACTTTTAAAGAAAATTGTCCCGATATTCGTAATTCGCGCGTGATAGATATTATTAAAGAATTGCAATCATTTAATTGTGATGTTGATGTGTATGACCCTTGGGCTTCAAAAGAATCAGTTAAAAAAGAGTATCATTTAGATTTAATTAATGATTCTAAAAAATTAACATCCAATTATGATGCGGTGGTTTTAGCAGTTTCACATCAAGAATTTTTAAATATGGATATTTCTAAATTGACTAAAAAAAAGCGTATTATATTTGACGTCAAAGGTGTTTTACCAAAATCACAATCAGACAAACGACTTTAATCAACTATGCCAAAAATATTAATTACAGGAGCTGCCGGTTTTATAGGATTCCATTTATCTAAGTTATTAGCCAAGAATCATTATCAAGTATTTGGTATTGATAACATCAACGATTATTACGACCCTAATTTAAAGTTAGCACGTTTAGAAAATTTAAACATTAACACTACCGATTTAGAATACAATAAACCTCTAAAAGGCGACATCATTTTTATTAAATTAGATTTACAGGATCTTGAAAATCTTAAAGAATTATTTAAAAAAGAAAAATTTGATTTTGTAGTTAATTTAGCGGCTCAAGCAGGTGTGAGGTATTCTTTAATAAATCCGCATTCATATGTTGATAATAACATCACAGGATTTTTAAACATTTTAGAATGCTGTCGCGCTTATCCCGTAAAACATTTGGTTTTTGCCTCATCGAGCTCGGTTTACGGATTGAGTGAAGACATTCCGTTTTCGGTGCACAATCATACCGATCATCCTTTGGCGATGTATGCCGCAAGCAAAAAAGCCAATGAAATGATGGCACATTCGTATGCGCATTTGTTCAATATTCCTGCTACAGGATTGCGATTTTTTACAGTCTATGGCCCTTGGGGTCGTCCAGATATGGCTTTGGCCATTTTCACAAAAGCCATTGTAGAAGACAAACCTTTTGAGGTTTTTAATTATGGGAAAATGAGCCGTGATTTCACTTACGTGGATGACATCGTAGAAAGTATCAAACGTCTTTTACCTTTAGCACCAAAACTGAATAATCCAAAATTTGATGCCAAACATCCCGATCCATCAATGAGTTCAGCACCCTATCAATTATTTAATATTGGCAATAACAGTCCGGTGCAATTAATGGATTATATTCACGCCATCGAAAAAGCTGTTGGTAAAAAAGGTAAAATTGTATTTAAGCCCATGCAGCCCGGTGATGTGGCAGCCACTTATGCCGATGTGCAAAGTTTGTATGATTATATCAATTTTAAACCAAATACGCCAATAGAACTTGGTATTCAGGCTTTTGTAGATAAATATTTGGAGTTGAATAAGTAAAATTTTTATGAGCGATAATAAAAATAACGATTGGCTTTTTGAGATAAAACCAAAGGATAGTTTAATACGACTTAATTTAAAAGAAGTTTGGCAATACCGTGATTTGCTTTTTTTATTCGTAAAACGAGATGTGGTTACCTTATACAAACAAACAGTTCTTGGGCCGCTTTGGTATGTCATTCAGCCACTTATAACATCATTAATTTTTACCTTAATTTTTAATAATAGAGGTGTCTACTTAGCTACTTATGATAATTTCCTTATAACTAGTACTTTTACTTTTCACCATTCTGTTAATTAGGTTATTAAAAATGGTTTGTTTGTGTTTAGACCTGTTTAATCGATAGCTATATTCGTTTAAATATTTTTCAATATGCTCTTCATGCATCCAAGAATATACACTTCTCAGACCTGCCTTTAGTTGATGAATTATTGTATTCATTTCAAAAAAGTCAGATACATTACTTTTAATTTGAGTAATATTATAGTCCTTTTTTAAGGGCTGATAACCTTTCCATTTATCGGTTGTGATTTTTGCATCATTTGAAATATGACTCACAAAAATCTTACTTAATTCTTTAGATGAATAATTATCAATTCTTTTAAAGTAAGCTCGTTTTACTCCTCGCTTTTTGTCGATTTCTACTGCTGCAACAACCTTTTTCTTTTTACTGTTATTACTCCTTCCTTGCTTCAAATCTTCTTTTCCTCCATAAACAAATTCACCCACTAAAACATGACCTGTAATAGGGTATAAATCACTGCTTTTCATTGCTAATCGTACTTTGTGCATAAATAACCAAGCTGTTTGACGACTTATATCTAAACGTCTTGCCATTTGTGAAGAGGAAACACTTTTTGTTGCACAACTCATCTCAAAAACAATAGTAAATGCTTTTCGAATACCAAATTTGACTTTATGAAACAACGTATTTGCAGTTGAACTCTCTATATGATGACACAAATTACAATCTCTAGCATAGTTGAATTTGCGAATGGTACATTTAGTATTATTACATTTTTTACATTTAAAGCCATCTTGCCATTTAATCTTTGCCAAATAAAACAAACAGTCTTTATCTGTTTTATAAGTATCAAAAAAATCAATGATACTCTCGCTTTTAAAATTTTCCATTCTAAATATATTTTGGATTAAAGATAAGTAACTATATTGACACCTCTATTTAATAATATTGCCAATATTTCTACAGGAAGTATTCCGCCATTTTTGTTTAATCTGGCAGGTGTTATCACTTGGAATTACTTTAAAGAATGTTTAACGGCGACATCAGATACTTTTAAAAAGAACGAAGCTATTTTCGGGAAAGTTTATTTTCCTAGAATCATTATGCCATTGTCAATAATTGTGTCTAATCTCATAAAATTCGGCATTCAGTTACTGATATTAGTGGCATTTTATATTTATTTTGTGATGATTGGTTATGACTTAAAACCAAATGGTTTCGTTTTTCTTTTCCCTGTTTTAGTGTTGTTTATGGGAATGCTGGGTTTGGGGATGATTATTTCGTCTATGGTTACAAAATACCCGCGGTTTAACCTTTCTAGTAAGTTTTGGTGTGCAATTATTGATGTACGTTTCTTTGGTAGTCTTACCTTTGTCATTATTTCAAGAAAAGGGATATGAATGGGCGGTAAAATACAACCCGATGGCGTATATTATTGAAACTGCCAGATTTTTGTTGTTGAATGAAGGTCGGGTTTCTATGTTTGGCATTGTTTATACAAGTGTTAGCAGCATATTGATTTTATTGGCAGGGATTGTTATTTTTAACAAAACAGAAAAGAGTTTTATTGATACCATATAAGATTTATGTCTGAAGTTATATTAAAAATCAAAAATTTATCAAAGCAATACCGATTGGGTGTTGTAGGCACCGGTACCATTAGTCACGATTTAAACCGTTGGTGGGCAAACATCAGAGGTAAAGAAGATCCCTATTTAAAAATTGACGAAAGTAATGATCGGTCAATCAAAGGAAAATCAAATTATGTGTGGGCTTTAAAAGATATCAATTTTGAGGTTAAAAAAGGAGAAGTGCTTGGTATTATTGGTAAAAATGGGGCAGGTAAATCAACCTTGTTAAAAATTCTGTCAAAAGTAACAAGCCTCTTCTTTAGAGGGCATTAAAAAATTGTAGTACGTTTTCTTAAAAAAACAGTTAACAGTATAAGCATGCTTAAAAACTGTGAAATTCGCGCAATGTAATCACCGTATTTTGTATAAAAAGTCAAGTTATTGTTTAATCTAATTTTAGCTTTAATCACACCTTTAATACCGTAATCTAATCGTTTAACAATATCTCCTTTTTGATTTATAACAGCCGACACGCCTGTATTGGCAGCCCTAACCAAACTACGTCTGTTCTCAATAGCGCGAAGTTTAGATAACATTAAATGTTGTTTATGGCCTTGCGTGTTTTTCCACCAGCCATCATTTGTAATAACGGCTAAAAAATTAGCACCATTTTGTACAAATCCGTTTACAAAATTTCCGTAAATTGATTCGTAACAAATTATTGGAGCTACATTAAAATTATCCGATGAAAACACATCTCTATTTGATTGTGTCCCGAGAGAAGAAATAGAACCACCCAAATTAATAAGCGATTCACCCAAAATGGGTTGTAAAATATTTTTATAAGGAAACAATTCTACACCCGCTACGAGTTTCGATTTGTAATATATTTTTGGTTCATTATGAGCTTTTATAAAAGCCGCACTATTATACATGTCATACCATTTGTTCTTAGAATTCTTGAACCTATTAGCTGATTCCGACGGTTGTTCAATACTTTGGTATTGTTTGTAAAAAGTATAGCCCCCAATAAAATTAATATGTGGGTTTGTTTTTGTAAAATCTTTTATAAGTTTATAGGCTTCGGTATTTGTATAATTTTCTTGTAAAACAGGATTTGCAAATGTGGTTTCTGGCGCAATAACAAAATTTGTAGTAGAATCAATGACGCCATTTGTCATTGCTATGAGGTTTTTGGCCGATTCTAAATTAGAAATATTATACTTTTCTGTATATGAGTCAATATTTGGTTGAATGAGTACAACTTCTGCAACATCATTTGCTTTAGAATTATAATTGTAATAGATATATAACGATCCGTATATGCCTAAAATGATGATTGAAAAGTTGCATAATAAGCCTTTAGATAATTTTTTTAAATCACGTAGTTCAAAGTAATTTTTTAATGATAAATAGACACCAATATTTACCAACCAAATCCATAAAGTACCACCAAAAACACCTGTATACGCATACCACTGAATCCATTTATGATTGTAAGAAAATCCGTTACCTAGGTTTAGCCACGGCCAAGAAAAATCCCAATTCAAAATGAATTTTTCAAAACTAATCCAAAATACAACAAGAAAAAATAGCGCCGTTTTGGCATTGGCTTTTCTTGCGACTTTATGGTATATAAAAAACACCAAAGTCATTAACGACGCATTGAGCCAAAAAGCAAAGAACATTCCGAAAACAGTAGAATTCCACAGCCACCACGTTGTAATGGCATTAAATAGTAGAAAAGTTATATAGCTATAGCCGATGAGTTTTAGTCCGGCTCTTTTGCCAGCATGTGCTCTTAAATTTTGTTCAACAAAAAGTAAGGGAACAAACCCAATAAAAAGTAGCAAAGAAAAGCCATAGGTTGGCCAAGAAAGGCCTAATAGTAAACCTGATAAACTAGCCAAAAGAAAGTTTTTTTTCATAAACTAACGGTATTTTGAAAGGTCTAGTTTAATAGAAAACACATTAGAAAATAAGGTACCACTGGCACCACCAATATTACTTAAAGCATAATCAATTTGGATGCCTTTTATTATAAAACCCACACCAATATTTGGCTCTACAATAGTGGTTTTTGAGCTATCAAAGTTTTCCTTACGCTGAAAATTAGTAACACCAGCTCTTAAAAAAGCCAAATCTTGAAATTTTAATTCAAATCCTAGAGCCGGACTCATACTCATTAATGATGTAGAAATTAAATCGTTTGTCTGCTTAAAGCGGATGTTCATATCGGCTTCAGCCAAAAGGCTAAAGTCATAATTAAATACAAAGTTTTTAGCAAACCCTAACTGAATTTTAGGAACTGATAATTCGAGTGTTTGCGGTAATTCCTGATTTTGACCTGGAATTGCGGCACTTATTTTATCGAATTCTGTTTGGTTAATCGTCCATGCATTAAAAGTAGAAGTGGCATCTCTCACCATCAATCCAAATGTGTATTTATCTGATTTGTATTGTAAGCCGAAATCCATACCAAAACCCCAAGCATTTGCAAAATCACCTATAATACGTCTGATAACTTTTGCATTAAAACCGATGCTTAAGCCCTCTTTATTTAGATTTCTAGCATATGCCATATTAAACGCATAATCTGTTGCAGAAAATAAACTAATGCGATTAAAATCTATGTTTCCTTGGTTGTCAATTAAGTCTGTTGTGTTTAAAATATCATCCACCCCAAAGCGCAAAGCGTAAAATGCAACGGTGCTTTTTCTATCTATGGGAGTGGCATAAGCGGCAAGATCGTAATTGGCAATACCTTGAAAATATGAGGCGTGCATTAAACTGGCTTCTGTGCCTTCTATATTTGTCAAACCAGCCGGGTTCCAATAGCCCGCATTCACACCTTTGGTTGAAGCCACAACAGCTTTACCCATGCCAAAAGCATCGGCGCCAACGCCAAGATTTAAAAATTCATTAGAAAATTTTCTAAAAACTTGGGCACTTAAGCTGTGTGCGAAAAATAATATAATTAAGGAAAGTACTAGTTTTTTCAAAAAAGTTTAATTTTTACAAATATCATATTTTATTGTTTAATTAACTGAATTTTAAAAAACTTATTGTGATACGTCATCATCCGATTCTAAGAAATTTAAAACCCTTTGTTCAACCCAAAGATTGTTATATTTATTAAATGTGCTGTTAAAGCCTACATGACCGCCATGAGTTGTTGGAAGAAAACTAAAATACGGCTGTTTTTTAGCTATTTCAAACGGATAACATCTGCCCATCAAAAAAGGATCGTCTAAAGCGTTAATTAATAGAGTGGGTTTGTTAATTGATGTTAAGAAATGCAAGCTGCTATTTTTAGTCCAATAATCTTGGGCGCTTTTAAAACCAAAAACAGGCGCTGTAAAAACACCGTCAAAATCGTGAAAGTTTTTTGAAGCAAGGATCGTTTTTTTGTTTAAACCACTGTTTGCAAAGGAATCTATTTTTTCTAAAGCCTTTACTTTTAAAGATTTTAAAAACTTAGCCATATATATGTAACTAGCGGGTTTTGCCAATTGAATTGAAGAATCTTCTAAAGAGCAAGGTGCCGAAATGGCTACGGCGCGTTTCACTTGAGGCGGCATTTTATAGGCATATTCGCCCATATATTTTAAGGTTAGATTTCCGCCAAGGCTAAAACCTACAATATTTATTTCTGAATACTCAAAATTGGTAACAACATGTTTTATTATAAAATCTAAATCGTCTGTTTTGCCACTGTGATAGGTCTGTAATTTTTTATTGGACTCTCCGCTACATCCTCTTAAATTTACAGCGATAACATCGGTATTTTTTGAATTCAAATAGTGTGTTAAAGCCAATATATAACTTGATTTTGAACTGCCCTCTAATCCGTGAATGGCCATAACAACACGTTTAGAATTGACAGAACTTATGTCTAAATCAATAAAATCATCATCATCAGTTAAGATACGTTTTCTTATGTAGTTGATTTTAAAATGAGAAGATATCGTTTTATAAATGGTGTTAAAATGCCCATTTTTAAAAATACGCCAAAGCGGATAAGAAGTCTCATTTAATAAGGGCATAATTAACTGAAAAATATTTTTAAAATTCCAAGCGCGTATTTTGAGGCAACGATTTTAGAAAATTTCTGAAAATCAATCGAAGCAGTCTCTTTTGCCTTATCGGATATGGTTCTTACAATGCCAAAATCAATCTTATAATCATAACAAACTTGAGCCACGGCAGCGCCTTCCATTTCTACACAAAGGGCATCAGGCAAACTGATATTAAGATCTTCAATTTTTTTTATTGATGAAATAAACTGATCGCCACTAGCAATACCGCCAACATACGTTTTAGGATTTTTTATACCGAATTCTTTTGTAAAAGTTGTGTCTAGATTATTATAAAATGATTCTAGATATTTTTCAGTGGCCATTCTCAATTGTTGGGTTAAAGTTGCATTTGTTTCAAAAAACGTCTTTTTTATAATAGGAATTTCGAATTGTTTAAACAGAGGTCTGGCATCCATATCGTGTTGATATAGATGGGTACCAACAACCACATCGCCAATATTTAAATGCTCTTTTAAAGCACCGGCTACGCCTGTAAAAATAATTTCAGTTACTTTATAACTTTCTATAAGTTGTGTTGCCGTAGTAGCTGCGGCTACTTTTCCCCAATTAGAGAAAACCAAAATCACAGGTTTGTTGTATAAATTTCCTTTATAAAAAGTGCGATTGCCATGCGTAGCTGTAGTGACATCTGTCATGCTGTCTAAAACACTGTGAATCTCATCGGGCATGGCACTTATAATTCCTAAATACATATTTAATAAATTAAATTATTAAACCGTCTTTCATACTAAGTGTTCTGTCTGCCATTTTAGCCAATTCTAAATTGTGTGTGACGATGACAAATGTGTGTCCGAATGTGTCGCGTAAATCAAAAAATAACTTGTGTAAACTATCGGCTGTAGCCGAATCTAAATTACCTGTAGGTTCATCGGCAAAAATAACATCTGGTTTATTTATAAGGGCTCTTGCCACAGCCACACGTTGTTGTTCGCCACCAGAAAGCTCGTTTGGATGGTGGTTTAACCGATGCGATAATTGTAAATAATTTAGAATCTCTGTAGCCTCTTTCACAACCTCTTTTTTAAGTTTACCTGCAATAAATCCAGGAATACAAACATTTTCTAAAGCTGTAAACTCTGGTAAAAGTTGATGGAATTGAAATATAAATCCGATATGAGAATTTCTGAATTTAGATATTTTTTTATCCTTTAAATCTAAAGTCTCCTGATTGTTAATACTTAAAAAAGCACCTTTATTAGGCTGGTCTAAAGTGCCTAAAATTTGAAGTAAAGTTGTCTTGCCAGCACCAGATGGGCCAACAATAGCAACTATCTCCTTTTTTTTAATATGTAAATCAATACCTTTTAGAACTTGTAAATCTCCAAAAGATTTATAGATATTTTTGGCTACAATCATTGTTGAAATTAAAGTTGTGAAGGTAGGATAATTTAAAAATGTTTACAACCACGTTTTAATTTTATTGTAATCTAGATAGTAAACCCATTTTATTGATAAATTTTGTTGAAGCGGTTGCTTAAAAAGATTATTTAAATTATTTGAAAATGATAAATGCGATTGGTCGTCTGAATTAAAAATAGAGTTACGGTACAAGACAACCAATTCGCTACCTCTAGAGAATTGCCAAATATAACGCAGATCAAGATTCCAAGAATTAAAATTAACATTGTTATTAGAAGTATAACTACTAGGGCTTAATAGGCCGCTATCTTCTAATTTAAAATAATTGTTTTTATAAGTTACAGGTGTCCAATTATATCTAAAAGCCATCGTTAATGAGGCTACATCGCTAAAGCTATATTTCCCACTTAATGAATTGACAATAGATTTGTTATTTCTTACACCAAAAATTATGCTGTTATCTTCTAAGGTTGTAACATAGCCTTTTCCGCTAAAATTATTTTCAAAATTAAGAGAATAACTTAAAAATAATTTGTCATTGGCACGGTAAATAGGCGTTAAACTAAACCAGTAACTATTTTCTTTTTCGTTAAATCGTTTAAAATAACCCATGTTGGCATTGAGTGCAAATTTTTTTCTATAATCGGAAGAAATAAATACGTTAAAATTCATTCTAGGATTTTCTATGTAAAAGTTTACATTGTTCCTTGGCTCGTTAAAATCTTTTTGTTTTCCAAAACCTCCGTTAATATTGCCACCAAAAGTAAATTGTTTTAAGGTGGTAGCGAAAAAATTTATGTTTACAAAATTACCAGTATAAACACTAGGTTTAAAACGTCTAAACATACCAGCATTAAAATTTATGCGATAGCTATTAAATCGTTTTGTAGGTTTAAATATTCGATATGAAACATTCGCGTAAAATTCATTGAAATTATTGCTTTGTTGGAATCCTAAATCGTTAATATTATATTTATCATCGGCTAGACTATGACTCAATGAAAAGCGTAAATTTCCTTTAGTTTTATTGTAGGAAAGGTCTGTAGCATAGCCAGATATTTTTCCTTCAATGGGGTCATTTACCTGACTCACTTTAATGGAACCACGGTAGTTATTTGCATTGGCCTTATCGGATAAATTTAATAACAAAGCAGAACTGTTGGCTGTTCTAAAATCTTTGCTACGTGATACATTGGTGTTTACAAACGACACAGATGAATTTTTATTAAATTCTTGATCTATAACCAAGACGTTATAATTTGCCAAAGGTTCTGTATCAACTTTTCGAATATTTTGGGTGTCATTATTTTTTATTACAGCTTCGGTTTTAGCTGTTATAGCGTCTAATACAGCAATGCCAAGCCCTTTTTTTGTGCGTCCCGAAACTTTAATTGCCGTAATTAGTTTGGCAATATCAGGATTACTTATAATGCTTTCGTTTGAGGCTAAATTGCTATAAGCATCACCATAATTGACAGGTGTTTTGCCGATACGTCTCGAAAAAAACAGATTTCCTTTGTTTAACAAATCGGCACCTTCTAAAAAGAATTGACGTTGTTCTTCGAACTGGGTTTCAAACGGGCCTAAATTCAAAACCAAATTATCAAATCCAGCTTGACTAAAATCGGGATTAATAGTGGCGTCAAGCGTAAAATTATCACTTAAACCATATTTCACATCTAAACCTAGTTGTGTTTTCATCAAAGTTTTACCTTCAAATTTAGTAACATTAGTTGTGGAAATAGGTAAAAAATTGAGTCGGATAGGCGTTTTAATATTAGATAAATTGGATAATATGCCCGAATATTGGTACAAATTCCCTTTGGTTTTATCTACAAAGTTCCAAATATATTCTTCTCGACTACTCTGAATGCTTCTATAAAAATTAATATGCCAAGATTGGTCTTTTTCATCAGAAAAACGTAAGGCAGAAAACGGAATTTTCATTTCAACATACCAACCTTTATCGTCAAATGAAATCGCGCTAAACCAAACATCGCTCCAACTTAAATCTTCGCCATTAGCAGCCGATATTTTAGCGTCAATCTGAGTGCCGCTGGCTGTTACAAAAAATTCAGTATCGTTTTGACCGTCTTTAAGGGGATTTATAGTAAATCCAAAAATATCAGATTGCGCAAAATTATCCCGATCGCTAAATTGTTTCATGATGGTTTCTGGCTTACTATCAAATAAATAACCTGCAACATAAATAGCTTCATTATCATAAGCCAATTTCACCTCTGTCTTCTGGGTATCAAGTTCTTTATCACCACTGCCAGGTTCTAACATGACAAAGTTTTTAGCTATAGGTAGGTTTTTCCAAGCTTCATCATTTAAATGCCCGTCAATTTTAGGAGGTGTAGAAATGCGTGTGGCAACTAGAGTTTTGCGTTTAATTTCTTGCGTATTTCCTAAAAGGGTGCTTAATAGGCAAAACGTTAAAACTAATTTTTTCATAAAGTTATTTTTGATCTTAGGCAAAAGATTAGCTAAAATATCTATTCTATTTTTATCAATACTAAGTTCAATTAATAAGTGCAACAGTTAACAAATATCGGAAAGTTAACTTTCCGATATTTGAAAAAAAACTGATTGCCGATGAATTATCAACAATTAATCGACTCTCAAAGATACCAAATAGAAGCGTATCTAAAAGCAAAATGTACGATTACACAAATAGCAGTAGAGTTAGGTGTTCATAAAAGTACGATTAGCAGAGAGTTAAGAAGAAACAGTAAAAAGCGAGGATACAATGGAAGCTATGCCATTAAGATGAGTTTAGAACGCAAGAAAGAAAGCTATAAACATCACGCATTTGATGAGAATATGAAACGGTATATTAATAGAAAACTTACCTGTAATCAATGGTCGCCAGAACAGATAAAGGGACGTTGTGATTTAGATAAAATATCTATGGTGAGTATAGAAAGAATTTATCAATATATCTATCAAAACCAATCAGAAGGAGGTACATTGTATTTACACCTTAGAACAGCTCGTAGATGGCGTAAAAAGCGTTTACACAGGAAACACCAAAGAGGTCAGATACCCAATAGGATAATGATAAATCAAAGACCTGAAATAGTAAATACCAAAGAACGTTTTGGCGACTGGGAAGTAGATACTATTATCGGTAAAAACCATAAAACGGCCATTCTTACAGCAACAGAACGTAAAAGTCAATTTGAACTAATGGTTAAAACCGATGGCACTAAAGCGGAATCTATAAGAAAACAAATGATTA